>OBLK01000004.1_pt1 | contig 240852 bp, 225 predicted proteins | sample 1518871 | NCBI WGS metagenome assembly OBLK01 (sample SAMEA2464837, study PRJEB22497) | soil metagenome | biome: Grassland; feature: Farmland; material: Clay | place: Australia | collected 2013-02-01 | depth 0.8 m
ATCATATACTTAGAAAGATTTTTGTATTAAATTAACTCTTGCTGGAGGACGTCACGAATCAGTAGGTTGAGCAAGGATTTTTCTAAAAACTTCTTGTAACATCTTGCTTTTTTGTGGTATTTAGTACATTAGATTTGGGCAAATGAGAGGTTTGCCCGCGGAGGATGGGCATGTTAACGAGAATATGGGAACGGCTGCCCTTCGGCGAAGGGACAGCTAGGCGCGCGTATCTGGATTCGGCTCCCTTGTCGTACAAGCTTGATGATCCGGCGGCTGCCGGCGGATCCATGCAGCGGGAAAGTCAGCCAAAACGATCCAAGGTTGAACCGGTATCGGCGGACGTGGCGATCACCCGCATCCGCGCGGAACGCGACGAATACGCACAGAGGCTGCAGAGGTTGGAAGCCATGCTCGCGGATCCGGAGAAGGGCCAGAATGCCATTCTCTATTTCCGCCTGCGCGCGATCTGGGAATTGTGCAACAGGGACCTGATGGCCCTCTCGCGGCAGTTCCGTGACAAGTACGTGGCTTCCGGGGGGCAGGCGGGCAACGCCGGCAACGAGGTGTCTACCGATGCGCACTCTGCCCGGGTGCGGGCGGCACAGGTCCGCGTACGTGCCGTGCAGCAGGAAGTCAGGAGACTGGACTTCGATCTCAACAAACGCAACAAACCCTTCAAGGTCGGTGAGAAACAGTCACTTGCAAACGCTCTGAAACGAGCAGGCCAGGAATTGGAACTTGCCACCCGCGAACTGAAGGCCTTGCAAAGCAAGGCTCCGGAACCCGCCGAGAAACCGGCTGCGGCGCCGGCTCGGGGCAATGCACTGACAGTGCAGACCAAGCGCGCCATCAATACGACGCTTATCGCGCTGGCACAGCATTTCTACCTTGCCTACCGTGAGGAGCAGATTGCCGACATGGCCTTGCGTGCCTCGCAGAAATCCGTCGACGAAGTCAATTTCGGCCTGGCCAGCGAGTGCCTGGCACTCGGCAACAAGATTCGTGAGCTCGTGGCGCAAGTCAAGAACGAATCCAACCGTCACGAGGTCGTGCGCAAGCGTGTCGAATATCTCAAGGACAAGTTGCGCTATGCGACCGATAGGGATGCGATTCCCGACAAGAACTCGTTGAACTCCATCCCGACGCGAGTGGCCACCAAGGAAGGCCTGTTCACCAATCTCGGTGACGAAATCCCGGTTAATGTGCTTGCACTGAATTACTGGGATCTGAATCGAGCGCTGCTGAGGTAAAACCCAGGTAAGGCCGGCGAAGAGGGACGCCGGCCTTCAGTGGCCTCAAGGTATCGCCGGGCGCAATCCGATCGGAGGCAGCCGCTCCAGGTTGTTTCCGGCAATAAGCTGCTGCAAGTGGCGTATGTAACTTTCGCCGAGCTGCGAATAGCTGCCCAGCGTACGCGCCAGGGCCACGTTGTCGAAGTGGTTGCGCGATTGCTGGCGCGCGCGCAACTCACGGAATTCGACGTAGGCATGGCCGACGTTCAGGTTATAGACATAGTCCCTGACCGAGGCCAGCAGGTCGGGGTAGGATCGCACACGATCCCTTCGCGGTGCCATGGAGTCTTTCGCTGCCAATCCGGAGTCGGGATTCCAGGTATGCATGCCGAAAAGGTTGTTAGCCTCCAGGGCAAAGCGCGAGGTGCCCCAGCCACTTTCCTTGGCCGCCTGTGCCAGGATCAGCCCGACCGGCACGATATTGCAGCGCCGGAGCAACAGCTTGGTAGCCTCGGCGAGCGAATCCTCTTCATCGACCTCGTAACGGGCCGCGATTCGCTGCAGCCTGGCGGGCCAGCGTCCCGTGCGCCTGGCTTCACCGAGCAGGCCGAGTACTTCCTTCCTTTCCCGCAATATGCGTTCGTTGGCGGCGATGGCTAGGGGCATCAACGCCTTCAGGAACGCATTTTTCTTTTCTGCCGGCTGCAGAGAGTCAAGCCCGGGCGGGAAACGCAAGAGTTCGAGGGCGGGCACCTTGCCCTTCGGGGGCCAGGCATAGTCATAGGCGTCGAGCACACCGGCCAGTTGCCGCGCGTCCAGCACTCGGAAAGGGATCAGGTCGGCCTGGTAGGCCGCAACCGCTTCTGCCTGTGGGGCGATCCAGGCGAGCAGGCCTGCCAGCAGCACGGGCAAAAGCAGCAAAGCCAGGGAGACGAGACCCGGCCGCGGCAGCGCGGTTTGATTCATGCAGAGACTCCGAAGTGTGCTTCACGCACGCCGGCGGTCCCGGCGACGGCGGCCAGTACCTGGGGCATGCGTTCGGGATCCAGGCGCGAGAGATACAGGCGCAGGCGTGTTTCATCATTGACCCGGTCGCTATCCACGCCTCGCAATCCCAGGCCCTGGGCGCTCAGGCGCGCGACGATGTCTTCGACCAGGTCCGCTCGCGTCCGAGCGACCACCGATAGGATCGTTTCCCCGCTGCCCCAGCGGGCGTCCAGCACTTGCCCCGGCGCACGTTCCGCGTTGCGCCGGAAACTGGCGCATTGACGGTCATGTACGCGGATGCCGTGGCCGCGGGTAATGAATGCGGCTATGGGCGTGCCGGGTTCGGGCATGCAGCAACGGGCGCGTTCCACAGCCAGTTCCGGCATCCCGCTCACCACGGGGTGGGTGACGGGCGCGACGCGTGCCGGGCGTTTCCTGGGGGCTGGCTTGACGCGGGCGGGCGCGATCTTGTCCGGGTGCTCCGGGCCGGATGGGGTGGGGGTCTGGTCGTGGGCCCGGAACCAAGCCCGCACCTTCTGGCGGGCACGCCGGGTGGCCAGGTAACCGTTTTCCCGGCGCAGCCAATCACGGCTGGGCGATGCCTGGGCGTGGGTCAGCATCTGCACGGTGTCGCCCGTTTGCAACTGATGCGTCAATGGCACCATGCGACCGTTCACGCGGGCGCCGGTGGTGCGGTGCCCGAGGCCGGTGTGGACGGCATAGGCGAAATCGAGCGCGGTCGCGCCCAGGGGCAGGTCGACCACCCGGCCGCGGGGCGTCAGGGCATAGATGCGCTCGCTGGCCAGCTCGGCGGTGACTTGCCCCACGAAATCCCGCTCCCCGCCTTCTTCCTCGCGGCTGCCGGCCAGGATCTGGCGCAGCCAGGCAATGCGTTCGTCGAGCTGGCTGTCGGCCTGTCCGCCTTCCTTGTAGCGCCAGTGGGCGGCAACGCCGAGCTCGGCTTCGCGGTGCATCCCGGAGGTGCGGATCTGCACCTCCAGGGCACGGCCTTCGTCGTCCAGGATGGCCGTGTGCAGCGAGCGATAGAAGTTCCCCTTGGGGGCGGCGATGTAATCGTCAAATTCCTCGGCGACGTGCCGCCAGCGACCATGCACCGCCCCCAGGGCGGCGTAACAGGCCGCCACGTCGGTGACGATGATGCGCAGGGCCATGAGGTCGTATAGGTCGCTCAGCTCGGTGTCCTTGCGTTGCATCTTTCGCCAGATGCTGTAAATGTGCTTGGGGCGCCCGCTGATCTCCGCTTCGATGCCTGCGGTGGCCAGTGTCCGGCGCAGTTCCGCGCGTGCCTGCTCGAGCCGTGTTTCGCGCTCGCTGCGGCGTTCGGCCAGACCGCGGGCGATTTCCTTGTAGCGCTCTGGGTAGGCGAGGTGAAACGCCGCGTCTTCCAGGGGCCACTTCAGCTGCCAGATGCCCAACCGGTTGGCCAGCGGGGCGTAGAGGTTGAATATGTCGTGCGCGAGCTGGCGTTTTTCGGCGGCATTGCCCTGCTTGAGCGCCTCCGCCCGCGCCAATTGCTGGGACAGGACCAGGGGCACGATCCGGATGTCGCGGATCAGGCTCAGGAACAGGCGACGCAGGTTTTCCGCCTGGCCCGGATCGCTTGCGGCCATGGCCTCGGGGGCCGTGAGGCGCGGATCGGGGATGCGGGCCGCCTGCCGGGCAAGCTCGAAGTATTCCCCGAGCACGTCGCGGGCGCGTTTTTCACCGAGTTGGCCCGCCGCCAGCAGGGGCACGGCTGCGGCCGCGGCAGTCCATTCCGGCGGCAGCTCGAGCGGGGCGAGCGCCGCGGCGGCGTTTCTGGCGAAGGCTTGCAATTCGGGCGCGGCGCTGCCGAGGCTGCCGATCAGCTGCTCTACCTTCTGAGACACGCGCTCGCTGTGCATTTTTCGCAGACCCGATGGGCAAGAATGAGGACCATGCCAGTATGATATAGGCTACTTGCATCGTTCCCAGAGGATGGACAATGAAGCGTACCCGGTGGTTTTTGACAGCATTACTGGTCCTGGGCCCGGCGGCAGCCCTCGCGCAGGGTAGCGGGCTGGATATCAACATCAGCAATCATGCGGTATATGGCGCCTACGACACTGAACTCACCCTGTCCGGGCTCGATTTGTCGTTCGAGGGCATGCATAACAAAGACCGGGGCGACTTCGTCGGCGCCGGCCTGGGCCTGCGGGCCGATGCCAACCCCGGCGGATCTCCGGTTTACGCGCTGATCGGCGTCAAGGCACTGTGGATCAACCCTTCCTACAACAACGTGACCTCCGGCACGGCGCTGGCGCTGGGCGGCGGAGTGCAGTTCGCCTTGCCCCAGTACAACCGGATCATGTTCGCCGGCTTCGTCTATTGGGCGCCGAGCGTGACCAGCTTCGGCAATTCCGAACGCTTCCTCGAGGAGGAAGCGCGTGCAGGCTATCGCGTGCTCCCGAACGGCACGGTCTACCTGGCGTACCGCCACGTGACCGCGCGTTTCAAGAACACGGGCGATCTTCTGATCGACAACGGCTTCAACATCGGCTTTTCATTGCGATTCTGATGGAACCTCTGGGGCACAAACGCGATCCACGTATGAATAGATCAGAGGTTCCTTATGGCAGGACATAGCAAGTGGGCAAACATTCAGCACCGCAAGAATGCGCAGGATGCCAAGCGCGGGAAAATCTTTACCCGCCTCATTCGTGAAGTGACTACCGCGGTCAGGGTCGCCGGTCCCGACCCGGCTTCCAATCCCCGCCTTCGCCTTGCGCTCGACAAGGCCAACGCGGCGAATGTGCCCAAGGACAACATAGAGCGGGCGATAAAGCGGGCCTCGGGGGATGCCGAGGGCCAGGTGATGGAAGAGGTGACCTACGAGGGTTACGGCACCTCCGGTGTCGCGGTCCTGGTGGAATGCATCACCGACAACCGTAATCGCACTGTAGCGGAAGTGCGTCATGCTTTCAGCAAGCATGGCGGCAACCTCGGTGCCGATGGGTCGGTGGCCTACCTCTTCAACCGCGTGGGCCAGATCGGCCTTTCCGCCGACAACGACGAAGAGCACGTGATAGAGGTGGCGTTGGAGTCCGGTGCCGAAGACGTGGTGCGTGACGACGATGGCAACTTCGAGGTGATCACCGATCCCAACGATTTCGAGACCGTGCGCGATGCCCTGCGCGGAGCCGGGTTCGAGCTTCAGGACCCGCAGGTCACGATGCGCCCGGCGACGACGGTGGACCTGGAAGCTGAAGACGCGGAAAAGGTGCTCAAGCTGCTGGATGCCCTGGAGGATCTCGACGATACCCAGCAGGTCTATGTCAACGCGAATTTCCCGGAAGAGGTGCTTGCCGAACGCTGAGTGCGCACGGCGAGCAATCCAGGTTGACCACTATCATTCTCGGCATAGACCCCGGTTCGAACGTAACAGGCTACGGAGTGATTGCGATGGAAGGTCGGCGCCTGCAGACTGTCGAGCACGGCACCGTGCGCGCCCCGCGCGGTGACTGGGGGCCCCGGTTGCGGACCATCTTCGATGGGATCGCCGCGGTAAGCGGGCGTTGCCGGCCCGACGTGGTCGCCGCGGAGCGGCCATTCGTGCACCGCAATCCCGCCACGGCCATCGCGCTGGGCCAGGCCCGTGGCGCAGCTTTGGCGGCCGCCCTGGGCAACAATGAGGCCAGCTTCGCGGAATACACGCCGCGCGCCGTCAAGCTCGCCGTGGTCGGTTCCGGCAAGGCGGACAAGACACAGGTCGCGCATATGGTGCGCCATCTGCTGCACATCACCGGACCGCTCGAGGAAGACGCCAGCGATGCCCTCGCGGTGGCCATCTGCCATGCCCATACCGGCGCTCTCGCGTCGCGGCTGGCGCAGCGCGCATGATCGGGTCGCTGCGCGGACAGATCGTATTGCGCCGTCCGCCGCGGCTGGTGCTTGAGGTCAGCGGCGTGGGCTACGAGCTGGAAGCACCGCTGTCGACATTCGCGGCCCTGCCCGATAGTGGAGAGGTCATGGTCTACACGCACCTGCAGGTGCGTGACGACGCCCAGAATCTTTATGCCTTTGCCACCGAGCGCGAGCGCGAATTGTTCCGGGCCCTGATCCGTACCAGCGGCGTGGGCGCCAAGCTGGCGCTCGCCATCCTTTCCGGCTTGAGCGTCGACGAATTCGCCCAAGCCGTGAATACGCGCGACGTCTCCACCCTCAAGCGCCTGCCCGGCATCGGGCAGAAGACCGCCGAGCGCCTGCTGGTCGAGATGGCCGACCGCCTCGACGGGTTCTTCGCGGCCACGCATCCGCTCGGCGTGGTTGGGGAGGCCGAGGCGGCGCTGGCGGCCCTGGGCTACAAGCCTCGCGAGATCGCGGCCCTGCTGGCCGAGATGCCGAGCGCGGGCCGCAGCAGCGAGGACATGGTGCGCGAGGCCCTCAAGAAATCGCTGGGTAAACGCCCGTGAACGAGCGCCTGATCGATGCCGAGGCCAGCCGGGAGGAAACCCGCGACGAGCCGCGGCTGCGTCCCCAGCGCCTGGCCGACTACATCGGCCAGGACAAGGTGCGCGAGCAGATGGAGATATTCGTCCATGCCGCCCGCAACCGTGGCGAGGCGCTGGACCACTGCCTGTTCTTCGGCCCGCCCGGGCTGGGCAAGACCACGCTCGCGCACATCGTCGCACACGAGATGGGCGCCAACCTCCACCAGACCTCCGGCCCCGTGCTGGAACGGGCAGGCGACCTGGCGGCCCTGCTCACCAACCTCGAAGAGGGCGATGTGCTGTTCGTGGACGAGATTCACCGGCTCAGCCCCGTGGTCGAGGAAGCGCTCTACCCGGCGCTCGAGGACTTCGCCCTCGACATCATGATCGGTGAGGGGCCCGCGGCCCGCTCGATCAAACTCGATATCGCGCCGTTCACCCTGGTCGGCGCCACCACGCGCGCCGGGCTCCTGACCTCGCCGCTGCGCGACCGCTTCGGCATCGTCGCGCGGCTGGATTTCTACGACTCCGACGCGCTGGAACGGATCGTGGCCCGTTCGGCGGGCATCCTCGACGTCCGGATCGACGGCGGCGGCGCCCGCGAAATGGCGGCCCGCGCCCGCGGCACGCCGCGGATCGCCAACCGCCTGCTCAGGCGGGTGCGCGACTACGCCGAGGTGCGCGCCGACGGACATGTCAACGCCGATGTGGCGCGTGCCGCGCTCGACTTCCTGGAAGTCGACCGCAAGGGCTTCGACGCCCTCGACCGCCGCCTGCTGTCCACGATCGTGCGCCACTTCGACGGCGGGCCCGTCGGCGTCGACAGCCTCGCCGCCGCGATCGGCGAGGAACGCGGCACCATCGAGGATGTCATCGAACCGTTCCTCATCCAGCAGGGTTTCCTCAAGCGCACGTCGCGCGGACGCATGGCTACCGCCCGGGCCTGGCAGCATGTCGGGCTTGCGCCGCCGGCCGGCGGCAACGACCTGTTCGTGGAGCAGGACGATGAATAGATCAGAGGTTCCTGCGCCCGTTTTCCACTGGCCGATCCGCGTCTATTACGAAGACACCGATGCCGGCGGAGTCGTGTATCACGCCCAGTACGTGAAATACATGGAACGCGCCCGTACCGAGTGGCTGCGCGCCGCCGGGGTAGAGCAGGACGAACTGCTCACCGAGCACGGCATCGTGTTCGCGGTCACGCACGTGGACATCCGCTTCAAGCGCGCCGCGCGCTTCAACGAGGCGCTGAGCGTGAGTGTGGCGCCGCGCCGGGCCGGTCGCGCCCGCCTTGCCTTCGAGCAGTCGATCGCGCGTGCCGACAATCCCGATGAACCCCTGGCCTTGGGCCGGGTCGAAGTAGCATGTGTCGAGCAGGTCCGTTTTCGCGCCTGTGCCGTGCCCGATTTCCTGATTGCAAAGCTGAGCCTATGACAACAGATTTTTCGATTTACCAAATGGTTGCCCACGCCAGCATCGTGGTGCAGATCGTGCTCGCGATCCTGTTGCTGGCCTCGATCGTGTCCTGGGCTGCGATTTTTCGCAAGACCGGCGCGTTGCGCCGGGCCGAGGAGGCCGCCCGCAAGTTCGAGGCCGAATTCTGGTCGGGCGGCGACCTCTCCGAGTTGTACCGGCGCCTGGAGGTGAAGAAGGAGGGCGGTGCCTTCGCGACCGTCTTCCGGGTCGGGTTCAAGGAATTCGCCCGCCTGGTGCGTGCCGGGCGCTCCGGCGTGACGGCGCTCGACAGTGCGCGCCGGGCGATGACGGCCACCCGCGCCCGCGAGCTGGATGAACTGGAAAGCAACATGAACTTCCTCGCCACGGTCGGCTCCACCGCGCCCTACGTCGGGCTTTTCGGCACGGTGTGGGGCATCATGGCCGCCTTTCAGGGCCTCGGCAACGCCCAGCAGGCCACGCTGGCGATGGTCGCGCCCGGCATTTCCGAGGCGCTGATCGCCACCGCCATGGGCCTGTTCGCGGCGATCCCGGCCACGATCGCCTACAACCGTTTCGCCCACCAGGTGGACCGCCTCGAGGGCCGTATCGAGACCTTCACCGAGGAGTTCACCAACATCCTGCAGCACCACCAGCCGGAGGGTCGTGCCAAAGATGCCTAGAAGCCGCCGCCGGCGCTTGATGTCACAGATCAACGTCGTGCCCTACATCGACGTGAGCCTCGTATTGCTGATCATCTTCATGATCACGGCGCCGCTGCTGACCCGCGGGGTTACGGTCGACCTTCCCCATGCCAACGCCAAGCCCGTGAGCCAGAAGGAGATGGAACAGCATCAGCCTTTGGTGCTGACAGTAAAAAAGGGTGGTCGACTTTACCTGAACGTCGGTGAACATCCGGACAAGCCGATCAGTCAGAACATGGTCATTACGATGACGCAGATCGTGCTCAAGCGTTCGCCCAAGACCCTGGTGATGGTAAAAGGCGACAATGGGGCAAATTACGGCGATGTCGTACGCGGCATGGTGCTCCTGCAATCGGCCGGGGCGACGAAGATCAACTTGATTACACAGAATCCCGACAAACCAATTGTCGTCAACAAGGGCAAGCCGTGATCGGGGCCATGTGGCAATGGATCCGCTCGCAGCCCCTGGCCCTGGGCCTGTCGATGCTCTTGCATGTAGTCATCGGCGCGCTGCTCATCATGGGCACGTCACTGCACGGCGCCAGCCCCCACGATATGCCGGGGCGGGGCAACGAGCATCAACCGATCCAGGCCGTCGTGGTCAATGCCGCGGATTACAAGGCCGCCGAGGACAGCATCAAGAAGGCGCAGCAGGCCAAGGAGGCCCACGCCAGCAAGCTCAAGGCCGAGGCCGAGCAGGCGCAGCAGGCCCGCGAGAAGGCGGAGCGGGAACTGGCGCAGCTGAAGAAGCAGCGCCAGTCCACTGCCGGCGACGTGGCGAGCCAGCAGAAGAAACTGCAGGACCAGTCGCAGCAGTTGCAGAAACTGAAAGCACAGGCCGACAAGATGGCCCAGGAGCGCAAGGACTACCAGGACAAGATCGCCAAGCTCAAGGCCCAGGCCGAGCAGGCGCAGAAGGCGCAGGCTGCGGAAAAGGCCCGCCTGGACAAGGCGAAGAAGGCGGCCGAGGCCGCGCGCAAGGCCCAGGTCCAGGCCCAGATGCAGGCCGAGCAGGAGCAGGCCATCAAGAAGGCCCGGGGGAACTGGGTGGCGGCCATCTCCCGCAAGGTTATTGCCAGCTGGATCCGCCCGCCTTCGGCGCAGCCCGGGCTGGATTGCTTCGTCAAGATCACCCAGTTGCCCAGCGGCCAGGTCGTCAGTGCGAAGATGGAACAATGCAACGGTGATTCAATAGTGAAACAATCGATCATCACTGCCGTACTCAAAGCCTCTCCCTTGCCCACTCCGGAGGACCCGCAGGCGTTCAGCCGCCAGATCACTTTCGAGTTCACACCCGACCAGTAACCGAGGTTTCCATGCGCAAGCTTGTCCTGTTCTCCATCGCCGCCCTGTTCGCTACAGTCGCTGCCGCTACGGCGCGTGCGGATCTCGTCATCAAGATCACGCAGGGCGTCAACCAGCCGACGCCGGTGGCCGTAGTGCCCTTCGCGTGGAACGGTCCGCAGCCTGCGCCGGTCGACGTGGCCAGCGTCGTCGCCAGCGACCTGCAGCGCACCGGCCTGTTCGCGCCTTTGCCCCGGGACAAGATGCTGGCGCAGCCCAATGCCGACAGTCAGGTGAAGTTCGCCAACTGGAAGGCGGTGAGCGTCAACAACCTCGTGGTCGGCTCGATCGATGTCACGGGCGATACGGCGCAGGTTCGTTTCCGCCTTTTCAATGTCTACACCGGGCAGCAGCTGGTGGGTTATTCGCTGCCGGCAAAGGTCGACGATCTGCGCTTCGCGGCTCACCAGGTCGCCGACATGATCTACCAGAAGTTGACCGGACGCCCGGGTGCGTTCGCGACGCGCATCGCCTATGTTCGCCATGACGGCACCGGCAAGGGGTCGCGCTGGAACCTGATGATCGCCGACTCGGACGGCGCCAACACGCAGGCACTGGTGAAATCCTCGGACCTGTTGATGTCGCCGGATTTCTCGCCGCATGGCCGCCGGATAGCCTACGTGCAGTTCGAAAACAATCAGAGCCGCATCTACATCCAGAATGTAGACACCGGCCAGCGCAAGGTTGCGCTGACGCATGCCGGCGTCAATGGCGCGCCGGCGTTTTCGCCCGACGGCAAGACCCTGGCGGTCGTGCTCTCGACCCGGCCCGGCGATCCCGACATTTATCTCATGGACTTGGCGACGGGCCAGTTGCAGCAACTCACGCACAGCCCGGCCATCGATACCGAGCCGGCCTGGACGCCGGACGGCAAGAACCTGGTCTTCACCTCCGACCGTGGCGGTTCCCCGCAGCTGTATGAAATGGCGGTGGGCGGCGGCAAGGCTCAGCGCATTACCTGGAACGGTAGCTACAATGCGCGCGCCGCGGTATCCCCGGACGGCAAGAGCGTTGCCCTGGTGCACCGGCAAAACGGCTCGCTCAAGATTGCCCTGTTGGACCTGGCGACCGGTAACATGACCATGTTGACCAACGGCCCGACGGATGTCTCGCCCAGTTTCGCGCCCAACGGGGCGATGATCCTCTACAGCACCGGCTCCGGGGACAAGCGCCGCCTCGCGACCGTATCGGTCGACGGGCAGGTGCACGAGGAGCTGACGGGGGCCGCGGGCGCGCTGTCGCAGCCGGTCTGGGGCAATATTCCCTGAACGGGCGGCGCGGGCCGGAAAGCGCTTGAAACCTCCGGCCGCGGATCAAGTCTTAGTCACATGAAATCTTTAATTTGTGTCTGGGGGCCTGTAATATGGCCGCAGGGCACGCGCGTAGCGAGGAGCAAGCAATGAAACGGATCATGTTGTTGGTGGCGGTGGCCGGCGGGCTGGCGCTCGCGGGTTGCCAGAGTTTCCCCACGCAGAAGAATTCGACCGCCGGAAGCCAGGGGGCGACGGCTTCGGCGTCCACGACCGGCGCCGCATCCACCGGGACCGCATCCGGGACCAGCCTGGGCGCCGCGAGCGGCACGAGCGCGACACCGGCGGCGGGCCCGGGCAGCTCGCCCGATTCGCGCACGGTGTATTTCGCGTTCAACAAGTCCGTCGTCCAGTCCCGGTACTTTTCCCTGCTCAAGGCGCAGGCCGCCTATCTCGCCGCGCACCCGAGCGCCAAGGTCCTGCTGGCGGGCTATACCGATGACCGCGGCACCTGGGAATACAATATCGGCCTGGGTTCGCGGCGCGCCGCCGCCGTCAGCCAGTTCCTGATGCTGCAGGGCGTCGACGAGAACCAGATCAAGACGATCAGCTACGGTGAGGCGTACCCGGCCGATCCTCAGGACAACGAGACTGCCTGGGCCAAGAACCGCCGGGTCGTGATCACATTCGAATCAGGGGGACAATGATGAAACTGCACACAGGGGTTGCCTGCATCGCGTTGGCGGGAACCACGCTGCTGGCCGGTTGCGCGACAAGCGTGTCGCCCAATGATCCGATCAGCCAGAAAGTCGGCCAGCTGCAGCAGCAGGTCGGGCAGATGCAGAAGACGCTGTCGGGCCAGGGCTTGATGAGCATCGCTTCCAATCAGCAGCAGTTGCAGCAGGAAGTGGCTGACCTGCAGGGCCAGCTGCAGCAGCTGCAGCACGATATCCAGCAGGCGCAGGCGCGCCAGCAGAACGTCGACAAGTCCTTCGACCAGCGTATCGCGGCCCTGGAGCAGGGCGCTTCCGCCGTGGGCGTGTCCACCGGCACGAGCGGCGGCAGCCACCAGCAGCAGGGCGGGCAGGCGTCATCGCAGGCGAACGCGCCTTCTTCGTCAGCGGGCGGCGGCAACCAATCCGATTACCAGGTCTACCAGGCGGCCTTCAACGAACTGAAGGACGGCCGCAACAGCGAGGCTGTCGCCGACTTCAAGGCCTTCATCCAGAAATTCCCCAACAGCCGTTTCGTGCCCAACGCTATGTACTGGATGGGCGCTTCGTACTACGTGAACGGCGATTACCAGAAGGCCATCGACAACTTCAAGCAGGTCATCGCGAAGTATCCCAAGTCGGCGAAGGCATCGGATGCCTACCTGAAGATGGCCAACTCGCAGATTGCCCTCAAGGATTACAAGGCGGCACGGCAGACCTTGCAGGAATTGGTCCAGAAGTATCCGGGGTCGACCGCGGCCGACGTTGCCAACCAGCGGCTCAAGAACATGGCCGCGCAAGGGAATTGAGGCGGCGTCGAACCGGCATGTACTGAGCGGAGGCATGAACCCGTGACGGCGGCGCAGGCATCCATGCAGCCGCGTGACGATCTGCCGCGATCGGAACGGCTGCGCATCACCGAGATTTTCCTGTCCATCCAGGGCGAGGCGGCCAGCGTCGGCTGGCCGACCGTTTTCGTGCGTCTGACCGGTTGTCCCCTGCGGTGCCGCTGGTGCGATACGGCCTATGCCTTCCAGGGCGGCCAGTGGTGGAGCCTCGACCGGATCGTGGGAGAAGTCGCGCATCACGGGGTGCGCCATGTCTGCGTGACCGGCGGCGAGCCGCTCGCCCAGCCGAACTGCCGCGAATTGCTCGCGCGCCTGGCGGAAGCGGGTTTCGACGTGTCGCTGGAAACGAGCGGCTCCATCGACATCGCGGGGCTGGATCCGCGCGTGACGGTCGTGATGGACGTCAAGGCGCCCGGTTCCGGTGAAAAGACGCGCAACCGCCTGGAGAACCTGGAGCACCTGCGTCCCGGGGACCAGGTGAAATTCGTGCTCGCCGGCCGGGCGGACTACGACTGGTCCCGTGATTTCATCCGCGAGCACGACCTCGCGGCGCGGACGCAGGTGCTGTTCTCGCCCGTCGCGGGCGAACTCGAACCCCGCGAACTGGCCGACTGGATCGTGGCCGATCGCCTGCCCGTGCGTTTCCAGATCCAGTTGCACAAGAGCTTGTGGGGCGATGTCGCGGGGCGCTGAAAACCTGGCCCGCGTGTTTAACGAGGGATCGCGAGTGAATCATGGGGGCTAATGCAGTCGTGCTGGTCTCGGGCGGCCTGGATTCGGCCACCGTGCTGGCCATGGCACGCGACGCGGGCTGGACCTGCCACGCGCTGTCCTTCGACTACGGCCAGCGCCACCGGGCGGAACTGGATGCGGCACGCCGGGTAGCGGAGGCGGGCGGCGCGGCCACGCACCGGGTCGTCAGCCTGGGACTGGGAGAGATCGGCGGCTCCGCGCTGACCGATGCCGGTATCGAAGTGCCCGAGGCGGGCGGCGAGGGTATTCCCGTCACCTACGTGCCCGCGCGTAACACGGTCTTCCTGGCCGTCGCACTGGGGCTCGCCGAGGTTACCGGTTCCACGGACATCTTCATCGGCGTGAATGCCGTGGATTATTCGGGTTACCCGGATTGCCGGCCCATGTTTATCGCCGCCTTCGAGGATTTGGCCAACCTGGCCACCAAGGCCGGGGTGGATGGTGCGCGTTTCCACGTCCATGCGCCGCTGATCGAGCTGAGCAAGGCGGAGATCATCCGCTGCGGCACGGCACTGGGCGTCGACTATGCCCTCACCGTCTCCTGCTACCGGGCGGACGAAGAGGGCCGTGCCTGCGGGCGTTGCGACGCCTGCGCCCTGCGCCGCGCGGGGTTCGAGGCCGCGGGGCTGCCTGACGTCACCCGCTATATTCCGGGCTGATTCGTCCGGTTTTTGCCGCGGATTACGCATGCGGTTAAACTATGCGCGCTTTTTTGGCGCGAATCACGGAGACAACGGCATGGCCCGAGCACGAGCACGACACATCCTGGTAGCCGACGAGAGCCAGTGCGAGGCCCTCAAGAAAGAGATCGAGGGCGGCGCGGACTTCGCGGAAATCGCAAAAGAACACTCGACCTGCCCGTCGTCCGCGCGTGGCGGCGACCTTGGCGAGTTCGGTCCCGGCCAGATGGTCCGTGAGTTCGACGAAGTCGTGTTCAGCGCTCCGGTCGGCGTCGTGCAGGGCCCGGTCAGGACGCAGTTCGGTTATCACCTGGTCGAGGTCACCAACCGCACCGACTGATACCGCGGCCGGTTCCGTGATCAGGCTCGATTCCCGCCCGGCGGGGATCCATTAGAATTCCAATAACGAAAAACGCTTCAGCGTGGGCGGTTAGCTCAGTCGGTAGAGCAGTGGCCTTTTAAGCCATTGGTCCAGGGTTCGAGTCCCTGACCGCCCACCATTTTCAGGTCTTGGCCAATTCTGTTTACCCTGTTTCCTCGAACTTGCCCGCCACGGGTTTGTGTTGTGCTGGATCCCGGACGGTTCGCATCAGGCAACCGGTCGACAGGCGCTTCGATGATCCATCGGACACGGGTCGAGCGTCTTGTGGGTTTGGGGGGGAGGTCATGGCCGATATCAAATATCCATTCAGGAAGGCCACTCGCAACGACGCGATCGAATTGGCCGAACTTGCAAATATGGCTGGAGAGGGGCTGCCTTTTTACTTATGGCAAGAAATGGCCGTGCCAGGTCAGTCGGCCTGGGAGATCGGCCGCGCCAGGGTGCAAAGAGAAGAAGGGTCATTTTCATATCGCAACGCGGTAGTGAGGATGGATCGGGAGGATATAGCCGCATGTCTTATGGGTTATCCGTTGCAAAGTGAACTTCCCCCAAACGACTATTCGGGCATCCCGCCGATGTTCGTTCCCCTGCAGCAACTCGAGGCCATGGCATCGGGGACCTGGTATATAAATTTCCTCGCCACCTACCCAGGGTATAGAGGCAAGGGATATGCACATGAACTACTTGCTTTGGCCGCGGGCATTGCGGCTGAACTCGGACAGTCCGGACTGGCTCTGATTATTGCCGACACGAACCTGGTTGCCCGGAGTCTTTACGAACGACAAGGTTATCGCGAGGTGGCCTCGCGAGCCATGATCAAGGAAGACTGGATGCATCCGGGTTCGCGGTGGATTCTGTTGGCCCGGGATCTTTGATTCAACGCGAGGGCGCGTGATCCTGATAGCCTTTTAAGCCATCGGTCCGCGGTTCGAGCCCCTGCCCACGCACCATTTCCGTGAAACTGGGGCATTTTTTGCCTATGACTGTCATCTTCCGTATATGTCCCGCGGGCCAAGATTCTGCTATGTTTCATAGGCGTAAATGGAAACGGTCCGTTCCCGTCAGCCGGGCAGCGGTCCATGGCGAACGAGCCCGGTCCGGATGGCCCGGGCAGGGAAAGGTGACCCCATGTCCAATAGTCTTGTCGAACCGTTCAGCGTGTTGGCGTCATTACAGGCGGGTCCGCCCGGGAAGCTCAGGTTGAGTCTTGATTTCCCCAATGGGGGCATCATCCGCGGGCTCCTGGGCAGCTTTCATTTACCGGTAAGGCAGCGGCACCATACGACGGGAACCTCGGTTGTCGAGATCGACCGCGCAAAACTGCAAAGGCTCGAATTTTCCCAACAGGAGCTGGCGGGAATCGGATTCAGTCTGGTCACGATGCTGGGCGTACTGGAACGTTGCCGGACCAAGGTGGAAGAGGAGTGACAACGTTTGCCAACAATGGGAATGCAGCCATGCTCGTCGAAATGCGTGGAAACCGTGAGCCGCCCCGCCGCCACCGGTAAGCATCTATTGTTTTTCGTCCTTTCGGTGCAAGGCAGGTTTTGGCCATGGCGGGATTGAATTGAGCGGTTTCCGGTAGGGTTGATCGCAAACCAGCAGGTAAAAATAATTTCACGTTGCCCCTCGTCGATACGGACTGGAAAGGGAGGGGATTATGCTTCTTGATTCATTGTTGACTGTTCATATTTTCAGCGTCATCGTCTGGATCGGGTTCGGTTTGTATGAATTGCTGTTATCCCGTGAAATTCACAAGGCCAGGGGCACATCCACGGAAATCGAACTGATCCGCATCAATGGGCGTTACGGCGGCATCGTAGCTATTGCTACGCTTTTCGTTGCAATCAGCGGGATTCTGATGGCAAGCCTTTTCGGCTGGGGGTTTTTCCAACAAACCTGGCTCGGTATCAAGCAGGGCATCATGCTGGCGATTCTTCTGGATATGGCTTGGCTCACGCCTACTTTCCGGCGCGCCTACAGGGAAATCAGGGCCCTTTCTGATGTCCGGGGCCCCGAATTGGAACAATGCAGGGCTACGCTGGCCAGGATCCACCCCCATGTGGTCCTGATGCGTCTCGGGGCCATAGTCGCGGTCGGCCTGGCTATATGGCGCCCGACGTAGTCTCCTCAGTCTTGCACGACATATTCCGGGATTTCATTAAAAGAATTGGGATCCATCGAATACGGGTAGACCGTGTCCAGGAATCCGGGTTGGATGCGAACGCGCCGGGCCCAGGCGTCGACGTGGGGGTAGCCTGTCAAAGGTAATCCGGCTTCATCGGAAAAAGCTACATACGCATACATGGCCATGTCAGCAATCGTGTAGCCGCAAGCGACCAGAAATTCTCTTTGCTGTAGCCATGCGTCGAGTATGCTCAAGGTTTTCCTGCTTGCCGTGCGCTTGTTGCTGATCGCTTCCTCACTGCGGCGTTGAAGTTTTCCTGTCAGCGTCCAGTGCCGTAGCGAGGCCAGGCCATTTTGTACATGGTCCTCTTCAAAGAACATCCAACGCGCGATCTGGGCGCGCGACCAGGTATCGGCCGGAAAATAGGGGGTGCCTTCCGCCAGGTACATCAGAATTGCGTTGGACTCCGGCAGCGTGCGCCCGTCTTCCAATTCCAGGACCGGCACCGCACCCGTCGGATTCCTGGCTGCAAACTCCCGGGTTCGTCCTTCCCCCTCGAAGATACTGACAGATACCGTTTCATATTCGATGCCCAGGTGGCTCAAAAGCAGCCTGACCTTGTAGGCATTTTGCGAAGGGGCGTAGTCGTATAGTTTCAGCATGTTCAGGTACCTGTTTGAAGAGGCACCATTGTCAGGGACGAGGCAATGGAAATCTTCCGGTTTCTTGCGCTTGTACCGGTCTTTGACCCATGGCTATTTATTTGTTTTCGTCTTTTTCCGGGGTGGTGATGCTGCGGGTTGTACGGCCAAGGGGATTGGCCGAGAGGTCGTCTTCGGCGTTACCGATGCGCAACTCCTGAAACTTCCGGGCGGAAACGAGTACGCGTGATTCCAGTGTCCCGACGGATTTGTCATAAGCGTTGACGGCCTGGTTGAGGCGGTTGCCGACTTCGTTCCAATGGCCGGTTAAAGTCCCGATGCGGTCGTATAGTTCTTTCCCCAGTTTCGCGATGTCCTGGGCGTTTTGGGCCAGCGATTCCTGGCGCCAGCCGTAGGAGACGGCCTTGAGAAGGGCGATGAGCGTCGTGGGGCTGGCCATGATGACGCGTTGGTCGGTGCCGTGCTCGATGAGATTCGGGTCCTGCATCAGGGCAGCGGAAAAGAAGGCTTCGCCGGGCACGAACAGCACGGCGAACTCCGGCGCGGGGTCGAATTGCTCGAAGTAGCGCTTGCTGCCGAGCTTGCCGATATGGGCGCGGACCTGGCGCGCGTGGGTGACGAGATGCTGTTTGCGCGCTTTCTCGTCCTTGGCCTCGATGGCTTCCAGGTAGGCTTCCACCGGCGCCTTGGCGTCGACCACGATGTTGCGCCCGCCCGGCAGGTGCACGATCAGGTCGGGACGCAGCCGCCCGCTTTCCGTGGTCTGGCTGACTTGCTCCTTGAAGTCGCAATGCTCGGTCATGCCGGCCATTTCGACCACGCGGCGCAGCTGCACCTCGCCCCAGCGGCCGCGGGTGGCGGGCTGGCGCAGCGCCTTGACGAGCTGCGAGGTCTGGTCGCGCAGGTGGGGGATATGGTCGTCGACCAGCGAGCGCACCTGTTCGCTCAGTTCCTTGTACGCGCCGACGCGGGTTTTTTCCAGATCGTTGAGTTTGGTATCGAATTTCTCGAGCCGTTCCCTGATCGGTTGCGTCAGTTGCTCGATGGCCTTCTGGCGGTTGCCGAGGTCGTCCTTCGCGCTCTTCTGGAAATGCTCCAGCGAGGTCTTCGCCAGGCGCAGGAATTCCTCGTTGTTCGATTTGAGCGCTTCCGAGGAGAGCGCCTTGAAGGCGTCGGCGAGGTTTTCGCGTGCCTGCTCGACCAGCCTCAGCTTGTCCACGGCCTGGCGTTGTTGTTGCTCCAGTCGTTCCTTCAGCTCCGCCTTTTCGGCGCCCAGGCGAGATACTTCCCCGCGCTTGGCCTCGAGGGCCTGCTCGCTCTGTTCCAGGCGCGTGCGTAGCTGCACGGTTTCGGCTTGGGCGACCATCAGGTCGGAATGCGTGTTCTGCTTCCCGGCGGCGTAGCGGCTGCGGGCATACACCAGCCAAGGGGCGCTGACGAGCGCCGCGCCGATCCCGAATCCGATAACCAGTGCCAGCCAATCGCTCATGTATGCAGTGTCGAAACAGACCCTATCAGTCTATAGCCTTATGGAAGGTCCTGGTCGGAATCGCCATTCACCAGGTTCATTTTCTTGGCGCGTTTGAGTTCCTCGCTCACGGCATCTTTCTGCTGCTCGATCTGCTGGCGTTGCACGGGCGTGAGATTTTTCTCGCGCAGGGCCAGCCGTAGTTGGATGATGGCGCTTTTGTAGTCGGCCTGCAATTCGAAGGTGTTGGCCATGGCGCGCAGCGAAAGCACCCGGTCGCCAGTCTTGTGGGCCGCGTTGGCGAGCAACTGGTACAAGTCGGGGTTGATGACATGCGCGGACGGATCCATGTACGGCCTGAGTATCTGCACTGTCTTCTTCGCATCGCCGGCGTTGTACAGGGCGCGCGCATACGTCATGGTGACCGGGCGGTTACCCGGGTACAGCGTGTAGTCGCTGGCCAGCGACTCGAGGCCTTCGGTTTTTTCTCCGGCGGCGAGCATCGACTCGGCCAGCGCGAGCTGGATGGCGATGTTGTCCTGGTGCGCCCTGGCCAGCGGGCGGATCAGTTTCAGTGCCTGCTTGCCCGAATCCAGGCGGTTGTAGCACAGCGCCATCCCGTAGAGATCGGCCTCTCGGTACCAGGGGTTGGAGCTGTCCTTGCTGTCGCCCTCGAACCACTCCAGCGTCTTGACCAGATCATCGGAGGTGAGCACCCGGATGCGAGCCTGCATCAGTGCATAGTTGGGATTTTCGGGCAGGACCTTCGGATGCAGATCCTGGGCCCGGATTTCCCCTTCGGCGATGCGGGTAATGTCGAGCGGGTGGGAACTGAGGAATTCGGGTATCTGGTAGCCCTGCAGGCTGTAATTCCTTTCCATGTACTTGAAGAAGTCGACCATGCCCATCGGATTGAAACGGGCACGCGCGAGGATGAGGATGCCCACGCGGTCGGCTTCCATTTCATGCGCCCGGGTGTAGTTCAAGCCACGTTGCTGGATGCCGCCCTGCGCGCCCATCAAGGCCCCGACGGCGATGCTCGGATTGATGACTGCCGCGGCCACGCCGCCGAGGAGGATCGCGATGTTGATCAGGTTGTTGTAGCTGGCGTCGGCCAGCTGGCGCGCGATATGACGTTGCGCGACGTGCGCCGTCTCGTGCGCCATCACGCCAGCAAGCTCGTCTTCGTCCCGGGTTGCCAGGATCAGGCCGTAGTTGACGCCCACAAAAGCCCCGGGCAGGGCAAAAGCGTTGACACCGGGGTCCATGACGACGAAGTAGTGATACGGTTCGTTCGGTCCCTGCGCGACCGATGACAAACGGTGCCCGAGGTGATTGATGTAGTTTTCCACCAACGGGTCGTTCATCACGCCGCTCTCACCCTGGATGAGGTGATAGACCTGTTGTCCAATGAAGTGGGCTTTCCACAGCGGTAAGGCGCCGCCGCCGGCGATGCCGAGTTGCGGGAGGCCGTAATCGGTGGCCGCCGGTGATGTGGCGGGTATGGCCGCCGCCGAGGTGACGCTGGTTGCCGCCGCAGTCCTGTCGGTCACCGGTGCCTGCGGCGCGCCCGCGTAAGCGGCCGTATTGGCCAGCAGGCAGCTGCCGAAGGTGAGTATGGCGGTCAGGTATCGCATAGGGCTTTGACCGGCGCCGTAAAGGAATTACGCCCTGATTCTAGACATTTTTCGGGGCAGGTGGCGGCGCGCGGCACGCCAGGCGGTGTAGGTGCGCGCCGGATCCGACCGGCGTCGGCCTGTTTTCCTGCCCGTGGCGGTACGCCATGCCAGCGCGGCGAGTACGGCAAGCGGAGCCGGCGCGGTCGCGGCGGTGGCGTGCAGGCTGGAGAGCATGTCCCGCGCCGTGAGCGCGACTTCCTTGCGGGCCGTGGCGTCGAGAACGGGCCGGTCGAGCTGGCGGACGAGGCCGATGGCGACGCCCAGCTCCATCCGGGGGCCGCCCGGGGGGTTGCCCCGGGCGAACAGTGCGTCGAGCACGCCGGCCAGGCGTGCGCCGCCTCGTTCGGCCTGCATCCGGGCCGTGGCAAGGTCGGTAGCCGGGCCTTCCAGCAGGATCAGTTCCATGCCGGTAATCAGGTCGCCCAGGGCGGTTCCGGCCGTCGCGGGCGTTGCGCCGGCGAGTACCCGGGTAACCGGATGTGCGGCGTTGCCGGCGGCCAGACGCTCGATCTCGTCACGCCACCAGGCAAGTTTGGTGCGCGCGACGTGCATGTCGCGGAAGCGGGTCACGGTGGCTTCCAGTTCGACAAAGAGCGCAGCGATGGCGCGCACGTTGTCGCGTTGCGATTGGGGGGAAAACAGGACGGCGTAATACAGGTCGTCCGCCGGGTCCGCCAATCGTTCGCGGGACCAGTCCTGCATCTGCGTGGTTTCGTTAATCACGCTCCGATGGCCGAACGGTGAAGCGAGGCGAGGTAATGCCTCAGTGAGTCCACCGAACCGGCATAGCAGTCCGGGGCCCAACGGTTGACGACGTCGACTCCGGGGGCATAGCCGAAGCCGGCGATCGCAACGGGCATGCCAGCGGCGCGCGCGGCCTGCACGTCGATTTCCGCATCGCCTACGTAAAGCGCACGGGCCGGGCGTACGCCGGCCGTTTCGCAGGCGTGGAGCAAGGGCAGGGGATCGGGCTTCTTGCGCGCGGTGCTGTCGCCTCCCATCACGCAGACGGGGCCGGGCCGAAGGGCGAGCGCCGCGACGATCGGCTGCACCAAGGCTTCCGGCTTGTTGCTGACCACGCCCCAAGGTACGCCCAGCCGTCCCAGATCGCCGAGCAACTCGTCGAGGCCCTCGAATACGCGGGTATGCCGCGCGGGCTCTTCGGCGTAATGGGCGAACAGGCGTCCGGTCAGGTGATTGATCTCGTCTTCACCGGCCTCGCCGGCCGGGTAGCCGGAGGCGATCAGGCGGCGTGCGCCCATGGACACGCGCGCGCGGACGTGTTCGATACTCAGGGGCGGGTGCCCGGCTTCGGCAAGCGCGAGATTGGTCGCGCGCGCAATGTCGACCGCGGTATCGGCCAGCGTGCCGTCGAGGTCGAAGAGGACGAGTTCCAGGTTCATGCTTCTGTCTTGCGGTAAGCGGCGAGGTAATTGACCGAAACGTCATCGGTCAGGCGCGCCTGCCTGCGCCAGGGCTCGTAATGGAGTCCGGCGGTTTCGATCAATTCCAGCCCGGCGTCGCGCGCCCAGTGGTCCAACTCGCTGGGGCGGATGAAACGCTTGTAGTCGTGCGTGCCACGCGGGATCAGGTGCGTCAGGTACTCCCCGCCGACGATGGCGAGCAGCCAGGCGCGGGGCGTACGGTTCAGGGTGGAGAAGCAGGCCACGCCGCCGTGTCGCAGCATGCGGGCGCAGGCCTCGACGATCGCGGCCGGGTCGGGCACGTGCTCGAGCATCTCCATGCAGGTGACGAGGTCGCTGCCGCCGGGATGCTCCCCGGCATAGTCCTCGGCGGCGATCTTGCGGTATTCGACGTGTACGCCCGATTCGATGCCGTGCAGACGGGCCACGTCCAGCAACGGCTGTGCCAGGTCGATGCCGGTGGTGCGCGCACTGTCCCGGGCCATGGCCTCGCTGAGGATGCCGCCGCCGCAGCCGACGTCGACGACGCGGGCGTCCTTGAGGCCGGCGTGGCGGCGAATGAATTCGAGCCGTGCCGGGTTGAGCTGGTGCAGCGTGCGGAATTCGCCGTCCGCGTCCCACCAACGCGAGGCGAGGGCGGCGAAATGTGCCAGTTCGGCGGCGTCGACGTTATGTTCCGGCATTGTCCCTGCCTTCCTGGATGCGGCCGCGCCAGCTTTCCAGGCGGGTACGCAAATTGGATTCGTCGAGGCCGTTGACGCGCCCTCCGCTGACGCGCTGCTCGCCGGCGACCCACACGTCGCTCACCTGTTCCGGACCGCAGGCGTAGACGAGCTGCGAAAGCGGGTCGTAGATCGGCTGCAGGCGCAAGGCCGAGAGGTCCACGGCGGTGATGTCCGCCCATTTGCCGGGCGTGAGGCTGCCGGTGTGTTCCTCGATGCCGAGCGCACGGGCACCGCCGAGCGTGGCCGCGCGAAGGGCCGCGGGCGCGCTGAGTGCCGTGGGAACGTTCGCCACGGCCTTGGCCAGCAGAGCGGCACTGCGCATTTCGCCGATCATGTCGAGATCGTTGTTACTGGCCGCGCCGTCGGTGCCCAGGGCGATGTTCACGCCGGCCTGTTGCAGCTGCCCGACGGGGCAGAAACCGCTGGCGAGCTTGAGGTTGGATTGCGGGCAGTGGATGACACTGGCTTTCTGGCGGGCCAGCGTGTCGAGGTCGGCTTCGGCCACCTGCGTCATGTGCACCGCCGAGAAGCCCGGGCCGAGCAGGCCGAATTCGTCCAGTCGCGCGAGCGGCCGCGCCCCGTGCTGCGTGAGACTGTCGTGGACTTCCTGCGCCGTCTCGTGCAGGTGGATCTGCAGCGGCAGGCCGATTTCACCGACATAGCTGGCGATCTTCCTGAGCGTGGCCTCGTCCACCGTATACGGCGCATGTGGCGCGAACATGAACGAGACCAGAGGGTGGGCGCGGTAGCGGTCGTTCAGCGCCAGGCCCTTGTCGAGGTATTCCTGGGCGTCGGCGGCGTAGCTGCTGGGGAAGCCGATCACGATGATGCCGGAGACGATGCGCTGCCCGAGTTCCAGTGCCGCCTCGATGGCCGCGCCGGGGAAAAAGTACATGTCGGCGAAAGTGGTGGTGCCACCCTCGAGCATTTCCGCCACCGCTGCGAGCGTGCCGTCGCGCACATAGTCGGCGCCGACCCAGCGGGTCTCGGCGGGCCAGATGTGTTTCTGCAGCCAGGTGTCGAGCGGCAGGTCGTCGGCATAGCCGCGCAGCAGCGTCATTGCCGCATGGGTATGGGCGTTGATCAGGCCGGGAATCAGCAGATGCGTGTCGCGCTCGATCGTGTGGGCGGCCTCGATGCTGCGTTCCGCTTCCGCCGTCGGCAGCACGGCCGCGATGCGCCCGTCGGCGATGGCGACAGCGTGATCCGGCAGAAGCCTGGGTGGATCCACCGGCGCGACCCAGCGCGCCTTGATGAGGAGTTCGGCCTGCATACCGTAAGTATAATTTAGAACACCCATCATTCAGCCGCCGCACATCATGGCGATCGATCCTGATTCCGTCCTCCGCTCACCCGCCATCCAGTGGGACCGTGAGCGCCTGCGCCTCCTGGACCAGCGCCTGCTGCCCACCGAGACGCGGTACGTTGATTGCGTGACCGCGAACGAGGTGGCGGATGCGATCCGCCGCATGATCGTGCGGGGGGCGCCGGCCATCGGCATCGCCGCGGCCTACGGTGTTGCCTTGGCCGTGCGTCTGCACGGCCGTCGCAGCGACGCGCTGAAAATCGATTTCGAGACATTGGCGAATGCACGTCCCACGGCCGTAAACCTCGGTTGGGCCCTGGAAAGATTGCGTCCACTGGTGGAGCAGGGCGCGGACTTCGAGTCCGTGGCAGCGGCCGCCGAAGCGATCCATGCCGAAGACATCGAGACCAACCGGACCCTGGCACGGCTCGGCAGCGAACGCCTGGAACCCGGTTCATGCGTCCTCACGCACTGCAATACCGGCCCCCTGGCGACCGGTGGCGTAGGCACCGCACTCGGCGTGATCGTGGCCGCCTGGCAGGCGCAGCGGGTGGCCAGCGTGCACTTCACCGAGACGCGTCCCTGGATGCAGGGCGCGCGCCTGACGGCCTGGGAATTGTCGCAGGCCGGAGTGCCGGCAACTCTCCTGACGGAGTCGGCCGCCGGCGGGCAGGCCCTGTACGGTGCGTTCGACTGGCTGATCGTGGGCGCCGATCGCGTGGCGGCCAATGGCGACGTGGTCAACAAGGTCGGCACCGCGCCCCTGGCGGCGCTGACGCGTGAAGGCGGGGGCCGGGTCATGGTGGTGGCGCCGTTCTCCACCGTCGACCTGTCCCTTGCCGGCGGCGGGGAGGTGCCGATCGAGCAGCGTTCGGGCGAGGAGTTGTGGCGCGCGGCCGACGCCGGCGAAGTGCCCGGCGGCATCGAGATCGCCAATCCGGCCTTCGACGTGACGCCGGCGTCGCTGGTGGATTTTCTGGTTACGGAACAGGGGGTTATTTCCCCCGCGCGAGGGGCGCGTCCGGGCGCTTCGAAAAGCGGCGGCATGATAGAATAAAAAGTCTGATTTTTCGCATAAATCAAAGAGTTGTCCATGGCGGAATTCGCGCAAGAACTCACCCACATCACGCTTGAAGAGGAAATGCAGCGGTCCTATCTCGATTACGCCATGAGCGTGATCGTCGGCCGCGCCCTCCCGGATGTTCGCGACGGCCTGAAACCGGTGCACCGCCGCGTTCTCTATGCCATGAAACAGCTCGGCAACGAGTGGAACAAGCCGTACAAGAAGTCGGCCCGCGTCGTCGGCGACGTCATCGGTAAATACCATCCGCACGGCGATACGGCCGTCTACGACACGATCGTGCGCATGGCCCAGCCCTTCTCCATGCGCCATCTGCTGGTGGACGGGCAGGGCAACTTCGGCTCGGTGGATGGCGATTCCCCCGCCGCGATGCGTTACACCGAGGTGCGCATGGCGCGCCTCGCGCATGAGCTGCTGAGTGACATCGACAAGGACACGGTCGATTTCCAGCCCAACTACGACGGCTCCGAGACCGAGCCGACCGTCCTGCCGACGCGCGTGCCGAACCTGCTGGTGAACGGCTCCGCCGGCATCGCGGTGGGCATGGCGACCAATATCCCGCCGCACAACCTGGGCGAGACGATCAATGCGGCGCTGGCCTTGCTGGCCGATCCCGACATCGATATCGAAGGATTGATGGAGCACCTGCCGGGCCCCGATTTTCCTACCGCAGCCATCCTCTCGGGCCGCCGCGGCATTCGCGAGGCCTACCGGACCGGGCGCGGGCGGATTTTCCTGCGCGCACGCTCGCACATTGAGGAAAAGACCAAGAGCGGCCGTACGGCGATCGTGGTCACCGAGCTGCCTTACCAGGTGAACAAGGCACGCCTGGTCGAGAAGATCGCCGAGCTGGTCAAGGACAAGAAGCTCGAGGGCATCGCCGAGCTGCGCGACGAGTCCGACAAGGACGGCATGCGCGTGGTGATCGAGCTCAAGCGCGACGCCGTGCCCGAGGTGGTGCAGAACAATCTCTACCAGCACACCCAGATGCAGACGGTGTTCGGCATCAACATGGTGGCCCTGTGCGACGGCCAGCCGCAACTGCTCGACCTGAAGTCGATTCTCGAGGCCTTCCTGCGCCACCGCCGCGAGGTTGTCACCCGCCGTACCGTCTACGAACTGGGCCAGGCCCGGCGCCGGGCGCACGTGTTGGAAGGCCTCGCGGTCGCGCTGGCCAACCTGGATCCGGTCATCGCGCTGATCCGCGCCGCCAAGACGCCGCAGGAGGCCAAGGCAGGGCTGCTGTCGCGCGGCTGGGAGCCGGGTGCCGTGGTCGGTCTGCTCGAGCGCACCGACGCGGACCTGTCGCGTCCCGCGGATGCGCCCAAGGAGTCCGGCCTGCACGACGGCCGCTATCACCTGTCGCCGGCGCAGGCGCAGGCCATCCTCGAGTTGCGCCTGCACCGCCTGACCGGCCTCGAACAGGACAAGATCGTCGAGGAATACAAGTCGCTGATCGAGACCATCCGCGACCTGCGCGACATCCTCTCCAACCCGGAACGGTTGCGCCAGGTGATCCGCGAGGAACTCGAGGCGCTGCGCGACCAGTATGCCGACGCGCGACGCACGGAAATCTCCGACCAGGCCGTCGACCTCGAGGACGAGGACCTGATTGCCGACGAGGAAGTCGTGGTGACGTTCTCGCACCGCGGCTATGTCAAGTACCAGTTGCCCGACACCTACCAGGCCCAGCGCCGCGGTGGGCGCGGCAAGCAGGCTGCGGCGGTCAAGGACGAGGATTTCGTCGAGCAGTTGTTCACCGCTTGCACGCACGACTGGCTGCTGTGTTTCTCCAATACCGGCAAGCTGTACTGGCTCAAGGTCTACAAGCTGCCGCAAGCGAGCCGCGGCTCGCGCGGGCGCCCGATCGTGAACCTGCTGCCGGCCATGGAAGAGGACGAGCGCATTACCGCGATACTGCCGGTGCGCGAATTCAGCGCCGACCATTTCGTGTTCATGTCCACGCGTCAGGGCACCGTGAAGAAGACGTCACTGGAAGCATTCTCGCGGCCGCGCTCGAACGGCATCATCGCGCTCGGCCTGCACGAGGGTGACGAGTTGATGGGGGCCGTGCTGACCGACGGCGAGCAGGATCTGATTCTGGTCTCCAGCACCGGCCGGGTCATCCGCTTTTCCGAAAACGACGTAAGGCCGATGGGGCGCACCGCCGCCGGCGTTCGCGGCAAGCGCCTGGAAGGGGATCACACCGTCATTGCCCTGCTGCGAGCCGCCGACGGCGACATCCTCTTCGCCTCCGAGAACGGGTACGGCAAGCGCACGGCGGTCGATGAATTCCCCGTGCAGCATCGTGGTGGCCGTGGCGTGATAGGCATCCGGGTCAGTGAGCGCAACGGCAAAGCCGTGGGTGCGCTTTCGGTCGCGGAAACCGACGACATCATGCTGATCAGCGCGGGCGGTACCCTGGTGCGTACGGCGGTAGCAGAAGTCTCCATGCTGGGGCGCAACACCCAGGGCGTGCGTCTTATCCGCCTGGGCGACGGCGATCGCCTGGTGGGCGTTGCTCGGCTGGCCGCGGACGAGGATGCAGAAGAGGAAGACGGAGACGGGGCTGAATGACGCAGCCTCCGGTCCGCGACACGCGTTCCGGCAGCCGGCGACCCCTCTATAACTTCAGTGCCGGCCCGGCGTGCCTGCCCGAAGCGGTGATGCAGGAGGCGCAGGCTCACTTCCGCGACTTCGCGGGCACGGGTCTGTCGATACTCGAGACCAGCCATCGCAGCGGCGCTTTCATGGAGATGGTCGCCCGGACGGAAAATGACCTGCGCGACCTGCTCGGGTTGAGCGAAGACTATGCCGTGCTGTTCCTGCAGGGCGGCGCGACGCTGCAATTTCTGATGACGGCGCTCAACCTGGCTCGCCCCGGGCAAATCACCGCTTATGTCGACACCGGGCACTGGTCGCGCAAGGCCATTGCCTGCGCGCACGAAGTGCGGCCGGTGACGGTCCTCGCCAGCGCTGGCGAGGACGATTACGCCCGCGTGCCGGAGCAGTCGTCATGGGACAGCCTGCCCGAGGACGCCGCCTATCTGCATTACACGGCCAATGAAACCATCGACGGGCTCGAGTTCGATTTCATACCGGACGTGGAAGAGGCGCCGCTGGTTGCCGACATGTCCTCGACCATCCTCTCGCAACCGCTGCCGGTCGAACGCTTCGACCTGATTTACGCAGGAGCGCAGAAAAACCTGGGGCCAGCGGGACTGACGCTGGTGCTTTTTCGCCGCGAGTTGCTGGAACGGATCCAGCATGACGTGCCCGGCCAGCTCGATTACCGGACCCAGATCGCCGCCGACTCGTTGTTCAATACGCCGCCTACGCTGACCTGGTGGATGATCGGCCTGCAATTGGCCTGGATTCGCGGGGAGGGCGGGCTGGAAGAGATGGCGCGGCGGGCACGCGAACGCGCGGACCTCGTCTATGGCATCATCGACCAGTCGGAGGGCTTTTACACCAATCGGGTCGAGCGGCGCTCGCGCTCGCGAACCAATATTCCTTTCCGTACCCCGGACCCCGGGCTTGACGCACGATTCCTGGCCGAGGCCGAGACGGCCGGGTTACTCCAGCTCAGGGGCCACCGCAGCCGCGGCGGCCTGCGTGCCAGCTTGTACAATGCCATGCCCACGGCGGGTGTGGAGGCGCTCGCGGAATTCATGAACGACTTTGCCCGCCGAAATGGTTGAAGCAGTTCGCGAACGCGCGAACCGGCGGCCTATACCCGTCGTCCCGGCGAAGGCCGGGACCCAGTAGGAATAAGGAATCCCGGCCGTTGGTCGGGATACAGAGTTTTAACCGGATTCCGGCCTTCGCCGGTATGACGTTATTTTTAAGCCCTTGGCGCGAGTATTTATTTCGAGTGGATGTGGAATTGGTATGACGAACAAGGAATTTGATCCGACGCAATGGTGCGTGCCCGGAGTGCGCCAACTCAAGCCCTATGAGCCGGGCAAGCCCATCAGCGAGCTGCAACGCGAACTGGGCATCGACGACATCATCAAGCTTGCGTCCAACGAGAACCCGCTGGGCCCGAGCCCGCGCGCCGTCGAGGCCATGCATGCCGCCCTCGACGCGGTGGCGTTGTATCCGGACGGCAACGCCTTCGCGCTCAAGGGTGCCCTGGCCCGTTTCCACGACATCGATGCCTCGCGCATTACCGTCGGCAACGGCTCCGATCACCTCCTCGAATTGATCGCGCATGCCTTCCTGGGCCCTGGCCGTTCCGCGGTCTTTGCCCGTTACGCTTTTGCCATCTATGCCATCGTGAGCCAAGCTGCCGGCGCCGAGTTGCGCGTAGCCGAGGCGCGTCCGCCGCGGGATCCGGACCAGCCCTACGGGCACGACGTGGACACGTTGCTGGCCGCCATCGACGACAGTACTCGTGTGGTGTTCGTCGCCAACCCGAACAATCCCACCGGGACCTATCTCACGCAGGCGGAGCTGGAGCGCTTGCTCGACGGGGTGCCGGCGAACACCGTGGTCGTCATCGACGAGGCCTATTACGACTACGCGGCGCCATACACGGACGACTATCCAGACACCCGGGGGCTGCTCGAGCGTTATCCGAATCTGGTTTTGCTGCGAACCTTCTCCAAGGCCTATGGCCTCGCGGGCGTGCGCGTGGGTTACGCCCTGTCGACACCGGCGATGACCGATTGCATCAATCGCGTGCGCCTGGCGTTCAATCCCAACAGCCTGGGGCAGGTCGGCGCCGTCGCCGCGTTGGCCGACCGCGAACATGTGAAGCGCACGGTCGAATTGAACCATGAGGAATTACAGAAGCTCGACGCCGGGGTGCGAGCGCTGGGCCTGGACGTGATTCCCTCGGTCTGCAATTTTGTCACCGCGGACGTCGGACGTCCGGCGCGCAAAGCCTTCCAGGCCCTACTGCGCGAGGGCGTGATCGTGCGGCCGCTGGATGGCTACGGACTGGCGACTCATCTGCGTCTTTCCGTGGGCTTGCCCGAGCAGAACCAGCGCTTGCTGGAGGCCTTGCGGCGCGTGCTGGAAAAATGAACGCCGCCACTGCGGGGGAAGGGATCGAGGTGACATCGGGCGTGCCGCTGTCGGGAAGGCTGCGCTTGCCGGGCGATAAGTCCATCACGCATCGCGCGTTGATCTGCGCGGGACTGGCCCGGGGCGAATCGGTCATACGCGGCGCGTTGGATGCCGCCGACACCCGCGCAACCGCCTCGGCCCTGGGCAGGCTTGGCGCCTCTATCGATTGGCGGGACGGCAATACCGTACACGTTACCGGCACCGGCGGGCGTTTCGCGGCATCGGGGGCAACGTTCGATCTCGGTAACTCGGGTACCGGGCTGCGCTTGTTGACCGGCGCCCTGGCCGGCTGCGGAGTCGCCGCCACCCTGACCGGGGATGCCTCGCTGAGGCGCCGTCCCATGCAGCGGATTATCGAACCGCTTGAAATAATGGGTGCACGGATCGAAAGCCGGGAGGGCAGGGCGCCACTCATTCTCCAGCCGGGCTCGCGGTTGCACGGCCTGCGCTATCGCTTGCCGGTAGGTAGCGCCCAGGTCAAATCAGCCGTGCTCCTGGCCGGGCTCGGCGCCGAGGGCGAAACCGCGGTCGAGGATCCCTTCCATACCCGCGACCATACCGAGCGTATGCTTCCGGTTTTCGGCGCCCGGTTGGATCGCGAGGACACGGTCGTGACTGTCCATCCAGGCGAACTGGTCGCCGCGGAGGTCGACGTGCCCGGCGACATCTCGTCGGCCGCTTTCCTGATCGCAGCGGCCCTGTTGGTGCCTGGCTCGGACATCATCCTGGAGCATGTCGGGACCAATCCGACGCGCACGGCTCTGCTCGTCGTGCTCGGGCGCATGGGCGCGCAGATCGAGCTTCGCAACGAGCGTTTCGCGGGCGTGGAACCGGTCGCCGATCTCCATGTAAAAAGCGGGAAGCTTTCCGGCACGCGGGTCGAGGCGGGCGAGATCCCGGGCATGATCGACGAGTTGCCGATCCTGATGGTGCTGGCGGCAACCGCTTCCGGGCCCACCGTGATCGAGGGTGCCGACGAGCTGAGGCACAAGGAAAGCGACCGCATCGCCGCCATGCAGGCCGGCCTCGCCGGGCTGGGCGTCGGCTTGCGGGACGCGAAGGGGACCTTGCATGTGGAGGGTGGCGGTTTGAAAAGCGGCGGTTGCCTCGAGGGCGCGGGGGATCACCGGGTGGCCATGGCGCTGGGCATTGCCGGGCTGGCGGCGCCGGAACCCGTGACCGTCCGCGGCGCGGAGTGGATAGCGACCTCTTTTCCCGGCTTCACGGCGTTGCTGGAAGCGGCCGGCGCCAGGGTGTCCGTCTCGTGAACGTGCCCGTCATGACGCTGGACGGGCCCGGCGGCGCCGGCAAGGGCACGGTGGGCCGCGAAGCCGCTGCACGCCTGGGCTGGCATTACCTGGACAGCGGCGCCCTGTACCGGATAGCGGCCCTGGCCGGCTTGCGGCAGGGCATAGGGAGCGCTGACGTGGACACCCTGGCGGCGCGCATACCCAATCTGGAAATCGTGTTCGAAGGCCGGCGCGTGCTGCTGAACGGCGAAGATGTCAGCCGCCAATTGCGCACGGAAGAGGTGGGCAAGCGGGCTTCGGCCATAGCGCCGGCGCCGGCGATTCGAGAGGCATTGATCGAGCGCCAGCGGGCTTTCCGCAAGCCGCCGGGCCTGGTGGCCGACGGTCGCGACATGGGTACGGTCGTCTTCCCCGATGCGCCGGTCAAGGTGTTTCTCGACGCGAGCCTGGAAGAACGCGCGCGGCGACGCTATAAACAGTTGAAAGAGCAAGGATTTAATGCTAATCTAACCAGTCTGACCGAAGAGTTGCGGAAGCGTGACGAGCGCGACGCGAATCGGGAGGTCGCGCCGCTCAAACCGGCCGGCGATGCGGTGGTCATCGACACCACCGGGCATCCGATCGATTGGGTGGTGGAACGGTTGCTCTCGCTGGCGAAGACGGCGGGCTGAAACCGGTGATTTATCGGGCGGCAAGAGGCTGCCCGCAACAGGCGCAAGCGGATCGCCACGGACAGGCGGAGGCGCGGCACAGGCACTTTCCGGGCCACCCCAGATGCGGGATAAATGCAGCAGGGTGGCGGAGATGGATATTAATGGCTGAATCTTTTGCAGAACTCCTTGAAGAGAGTCTGGGTACTTCATGGGTCCAACCCGGCTCGCTGGTCAAGGCCAAAGTTGTTTCCGTCGGACCTGATTATGTTCTCGTAGACGCCGGACTCAAGTCCGAAAGCGCAATCCCGACCGAGCAGTTCAAGCGCGAAGACGGCGAACTCATCGTCGACGAAGGCGATGAAGTCGAAGTCGCGGTCGAGTCGCTGGAAGACGGTTTCGGCGAGACGCGCCTGTCGCGTGAAAAGGCCCGCAGGTTGCGTGCCTGGGAACATCTCAAGTCGGCATTCGAGGCCGAGGAAAGCGTGACCGGTTACATTTCCGGCAAGGTCAAGGGCGGCTTCAGCGTCGACCTCGACGGTATTCGCGCCTTCCTGCCCGGTTCGCTGGTGGACGTGCGCCCGGTGCGCGATCCCAGCTACCTCGAAGGCAAGCCGCTCGAATTCAAGATCATCAAGCTCGACCAGCGTCGCAACAACGTCGTCGCTTCGCGCCGCGCCGTTGTTGAGAAGGAGTTCAGCGCCGAACGCGAGGCCCTGCTCGAGCGCCTGACCGAGGGCGCCGTGCTCAAGGGCATCGTCAAGAACATGACCGATTACGGTGCATTTGTCGACCTCGGCGGCATCGACGGCCTGCTGCACGTCACCGACATGGCGTGGAAGCGCGTGCGCAGCCCGCAGGAAGTCGTCGAAGTGGGCCAGGAACTCGACGTCAAGGTACTCAAGTTCGACCGCGAGCGCCATCGTGTTTCCCTGGGCCTCAAGCAGCTCAGCGAAGATCCGTGGACCGATCTGCCGCGTCGCTACGCGCCGGGTACCCGCGTGTTCGGTCATGTTACCAACATTACCGATTATGGTTGCTTCGTCGAGATCGAGGACGGCGTGGAAGGTCTGGTGCATTCTTCGGAGATGGATTGGGCCAACAAGACCGTCAACCCCTCGCGCTTCGTCCACATCGGACAGGAAGTCGAGGTCATGGTGCTGGCGATCGATCCCGAACGCCGCCGCATCTCGCTTGGCATCAAGCAGTGCACGCCCAATCCGTGGGAAGACTTTGCCGCCAACCACGAGAAGGGCGAGCGCATCTCGGGCGTCATCAAGTCGATCACCGACTTCGGCCTGTTCATCGGGCTCGAGGGCGGCATCGACGGCCTGGTGCATCTGTCCGATCTGTCCTGGGACGACCAGGGCGAGGATGTCATCCGCCAGTACAAGAAGGGCGAGGAAGTCGAGGCCGTGTTGCTGGCTGTCGACGCGGAACGCGAACGCATTTCGCTCGGCGTCAAGCAGTTGGCACGCGATCCTTTCTCCGGTTTCCTGAGCGAGCATCCCAAGGGCAGCACGGTGTCCGGCCCGATCATCGAGGTAACCGCACGCGGTGCGGAAATCGACCTGGGCCAGGGGGTGACCGGTTACCTGCGTGCTTCCGACATTTCGCGTGATCGCGTGGAAGACGCACGCCAGGTGCTCAAGATGGGCGAAGAGATCGAGGCGCGCATCGTCGGCGTCGATCGCAAGTCCCGCCAGGTAACGCTTTCGATCAAGGCCAAGGAAATCAAGGAAGAGGCCGAGGCCGTCGAAGAGTACGGCAAGTCCAGTGGTGGCGCGACCACGACGCTGGGCGACATGCTCCGCGACAAATTGTCACAGGACAATTGATGCCAGCCGCTCCGGTCCGCGTTATATAGGGGTAGCGCGGGCCGGAGCGGCCTTGGACGGCTGCCGGAAAACAGCCGGTACCCGGGACGTTGGATGTGTCCCAATGCAGTGATGGAAATCGCGGCAGGTGAGGGGAAGGAGAAAAAATGACTCGATCTGAACTTGTGAGTGCGCTGGCTGCCCGCCAGGGGCACCTGCCCATGACCGACGTGGACCTTGCGGTTCGCTCCCTGCTGGAAACCATGGCCGAGGCCCTGGCTTCCGGACGGCGTATCGAGATCCGGGGATTTGGCAGCTTTGCGCTGCGCTATCGCCCGCCGCGTCTGGCCCGCAATCCGAAATCGGGTGCCGTGGTGCCTGTCGCCGAGAAATACGTACCGCATTTCAAACCCGGCAAGGTGTTGCGTGAACGGGTGCTGGATAGCGCACGTGAAGATGACGGGAAACGCACGGCAGCCGGCGGTGCGGCCCAGGGCTGAGCGTTTGCCGGCACACTGCCGGGCTTTCCTGGCACATCTGTAACAGGCGCGATTCACCCGCACGTACCACGGACGAATCCGCACGCAGGGAGCTAGCCATATGCGTCGCCTAATCCTGTCGATAATCGCCCTCGTTGTCTTTGGCCTCACCCTTGCGTTGGTCCTGGTCAACCTGTCCTATGTCCGGGTCGGATACCTCTTCGGTTCCACACACATGCCGCTTGCCGTAGCGCTCGTCATTGCCCTGGTTTTGGGCGTGGTGATCGGCGCCCTGTGCTTGTTGCCGGCGGTGATTCGCGCGCGCGCGCGGGCACGACGGATGCAGGGCAAGCTCGACGCACTGGGGAAGGAAGTGCATAACCTGCGGCACGTACCGCTGCGCGATGCGCACTGAAACCGTGATCCTCGTCATAGCGCTTGCCGTCATCGTCGTGGCGGCGAGTGGGCTCATGGTGAGCGAGATGCGCCGCCACGGGGAACGGCGCAGGAAAGGGCCGGCTACCATGCCGCCCCAGTATTTCGAAGCCCTGGCCTTCATGCTGGGAGACCAGACCGACCGCGCTCTGGAAGTCTTCCTCGAACTCGCCGGGCGCGATACCGATACCATCGAACTGCATTTCGCGCTCGGCAACCTGTTCCGCCGCAAGGGCGAAGTGGAACGCGCCACGCTGATTCACCAGAACCTCATTGCCAGGCCGACGCTCTCGCGCGAACAGCGCGACCTGGCGCTGAAGGAACTGGGGCAGGACTATCTCAGCGCGGGCCTCTATGACCGGGCCGAGAAGATCTTCGGTGACCTGCTGGACCTGAAGGCCTACCAGGTCGAGGCGGCGCGCTGCCTGGTGCAGATCTACGAGCAGCAGCAGGACTGGGAGCAGGCCGCGGCGCTGCGCCGGCGCCTGGAATGGCTGACGCGCAGCAACCAGCGCAAGGTGATCGCCCATTATTACTGCGAGGTTGCCCTGCGCTCGCGGGCCCAGGGGAATGAAGAAGCGGCGAACAGCGCCCTGAACGAGGCGCGCCGTAACGACCGGGATTCGGCGCGGGTGCGCCTGATGAGCGCGCAGGTGGCCAGCGCCGCCGGCGATTCGCGCCGCGCCGTGAGAGAATACAAGGAAGTGCTTGCGCAACAGCCGGACTTGGCGGAGCTCGTCTTGCCCGCGCTGGCGAAACAGTTCCCGCAGGGCGCCCACGACCCGGAGTTCGACTCGATCGTGGTCGAGCTGCTGAACAAGCACCGCAACGCCGTATTGCCGGTTGCCGTGGCGGGATTCCTGCACGAAATGCTGCGCGGGCCGGGCGTCATGAAGGCCATCGAGCAGGAAATCGAGCGGCTCATCGCGCCGATTACCGACCGCGAGGCCTGGCCGCTCAAGGGCTCGCACGAAGTGCGTGCGATCCTGATCTGGCTGCTGTCCGACTGGCTGTCGCGGCGCTTGCTCTATCAGTGCAGCAGTTGCGGTTTCAGCGCGCACGAGCTGTACTGGCACTGTCCCGGGTGCCGCAACTGGGACTCGATGCGCCTGCGCCGGGACGTGTTCCCGGTGCCCAATGCGGAAGGCGGGCAGGCGCCCGACAAGGACACGCGCTCGTCGCCGTTTTTGCAGACAAGGAGGTAGGATGCAAGCGCAGAAAATTCGCAAGGCCGTATTCCCGGTCGCCGGTCTGGGTACCCGCTTCCTGCCCGCCACCAAGGCCAGCCCCAAGGAGATGCTGCCGATCGTCGACAAGCCGCTGATCCAGTATGCGGTGGAAGAGGCGGTGGCCGCCGGGGCCGAGTTCCTTATCTTCGTGACAGGCCGCAACAAACGCGCCATCGAGGATCACTTCGATCGCGCGCCCGAGCTCGAAGACACGCTGATGGAGCGGCAGAAGTTCGAGCAACTGAAGCTGGTCCAGGACATCGTTCCCCCGAACGTGACCTGCATCCATATCCGCCAGCCCGAGGCCCTGGGCCTGGGGCACGCCGTGGCCTGCGCCGAATCGGTCATCGGCGACGAGCCCTTTTTCGTGGTGCTGGCCGACGACCTCATCGACGGCCATGGTCAGTACTGCCTGAGCCAGATGGTGGAGGCCTACCAGCACAACCCGGGCTCGCTGCTCGCGATCCAGCGCGTCCATCCCAGCCGCACGGCCAGCTACGGCATCATAGAGGCCGAGGACAAAGGCAATTCGCTTTTTCACGTGCATGGCATGGTGGAAAAACCAGAGCCCGACAAAGCGCCTTCGAACCTGGCCGTGGTGGGCCGCTACATTCTTACCCCAGCCGTGCTTAGGGAATTGCGCAACGTGCAGCGCGGCGCGGGTGGCGAAATCCAGCTCACCGACGCGATCGCGCGGGTGATCGACCAGGAATACGTCTACGGCTACGAATTCAACGGTATCCGCTACGATTGCGGCAGCAAGCTGGGTTATTTGAAGGCCACCGTGGCCTTTGCCCTGAAGCATTCCGAGCTGGCCGAGCCCTTCGAGCATTGGCTGGATACCGGCCACAAGCCGCCGGAGGCGGGAAACGGCAGGTAAATCGGGATGTTCCGACCCCGAAGCGTTGACTGACGGGCCCCGGACCCATAAAATACGCATCCTGCGTTCCCCGGTAGCTCAGTTGGTAGAGCGACGGACTGTTAATCCGTTGGTCGTTGGTTCGAGTCCGACCCGGGGAGCCAGATTCTCCCGATAAATAGAAAAAACCGGTTCCTCTGAAATGACGCGTTTACCGACGCTATTTCGATCTTCAACGATTTGATCACGCGTCAGGTTATGGGCAGAAAATTACTGCGTAATGACCTTGGTTGTGTTAACGAAAAATCGTGTGATCTTCTTGTCCTGGATCAGTGCCCAATTCCCGGAACAGGCTTAGCCTTTTCTCCAGACTTCCAATTTGGAGAGGGGACATGAAGTTATGGCGCGCTTTGATCGGCTGGCATCTTCGCTGGCCTATCGTGTTGGCAGGGCTGGCTATTTTGGCAGCCTGCGGAGGTGGGGATAGCAGTTCGGTAACACCATCGAGCACCCAGGGGGTAATAACCTTCAGTATTGCGGATGCTTCGGGTGATTTCGTCAGTTATGCCGTCGACATCAACCAGATTACGCTTACCCGAAGTGATGGTGTGGTGGTCAAGGCACTGCCGGCCCCGGTTTCAGTGGATCTGGCACAGCTGGTCAGTGCCAGCCAGCTGTTCGGGAGTGCAACACTGCCTTCCGGCACCTATACGAAAATGTCGATCGACATCGGCTATGCCAATGCGGATATAGCGGCCGAGAATTCCTCGGGCCAGATGGTCTCTTTGACACCGGTGGATTCGAACGGTGCCGCATTGACTACGGCAACGGTCAAGATACAGTTTTCGACGGCTGATCCTATCGTGGTTCAGAAGGGGGTTCCGCTGTTGGCTTCCCTGGACTTCGACCTGGAAGCGTCCAATGTCATAGATTTCGCTGCCAGCCCGCCGACGGTGACCGTTTCGCCGTTCATCTACGTGGCGATCAATCCGTCGGACCTGGCATCTGGGTACGCGAGCGGCTTGCTGATGTCAGTCGACGCAGCGTCTTCGACGTATACGATTGATCTCGAGCCGCTCTTCTACACGGGCACCAAGGACTTCGGTTCCACGACCGTTGGCACCGATTCGCAGACATTCTTTGCGGTCAATGGCGCTACCTATACGGGGCCCGCGGGATTGCAGGCGCTCGACGCCCTCCCGACTGGCACACCGACATTAGCCTATGGCAGCTACGATATTGGCAAGACAATGTTCGAAGCCGACCAGGTCTATGCCGGTTCCAGCGTGCCGGGCGTGAGTTCCGACAGTGTCCACGGTTCGGTTACTGCACGTAGCGGCGATACGCTAACGGTCTTTGGCGTGACTTACATAAATGCCACGTCGGAGCAGCTCTACCACAGCACGGTCACGGTCAATCTTGGGACGAACACGACGGTTTACATAGCGGGCAACCCTGTAACTGCCGCGACATTAGTGGCTATATCGGTGGGCTCGCGCGTAACCGTCCTGGGGACGCTGACCGATACCACGCCTTCCTCGTTGACCATGGACGCGGGCGTGCAGGATACGGGTTATGTCAGGATCGGTCTCTCGCAGATATCCGGTACGGTCTCGACCATCAACAGCGGCCAGGTGAATCTGTCGTTGTCAGATGTCAATCATCATCCAGTGGGTTGGTTCAATTTTGCCGGTACCGGATCGACGTCTACCCTGGATGCGGATCCGGCCAATTACGAGGTGGCCACTGGGGCGCTCGACCTGTCGGGACTCAGCCTTGGCTCTGCGGCGGAAATCGATGGTTTCGTGCAACCGTTCGGCCAGGCTCCGCCGGATTTCAATGCCGCGACCCTGGGAGATTTTACAGCTTCGAATAGCCGCCTGATGGTGGGATGGCGTCCCAACGGCACTACGGCACCGTTCAGCGTCGAGAGTACGACACAGTTGGTGATTGATCTGACCGATCCGAACATCGGTCCGTTTGCCGTCATCCGCCAGGGTGGGATAGCGACCAACTTGACTTCCTTGCCGGCAGCACCGGCTATCGTGCCCGACTCGAGCGGCAATGGACTTTTTGCCATGCGTAAGGCAGGCACGGTGACTATGTATGTTTCATTTGCGAATTTCGTTACGGCCTTGCAGGGGCAACTGAATGGCAGCACGGTCATGATCGGCCTGTTTGCCCGCGGCGGTTACGACTCGGGCAGCAACACCTTTACCGTGCAGCGCATGGCGGTGAACTTGCGTTAGGCAAGAGGGGCAAAAAGGGGGGCATGCGGCTGAACTCTGCTTGCCCCCTTCGTGATTGTTGGCTTGGCAGAGGCTGTCGGACCGCTAGTCCAATGGCCGCTCGTGGGTGATCCAGCCGCCGATCACGCCGACGGTGAACACGACCGCGCCGGCGAGGATGAGGAAGCCGCCGATCTGCATCGAGCGGCCGCTGCCGGCGAAGTGCCCCGCGATGAGCATGATGACGCCCGCGGCACTGCACAGCAAGCCGCCGTTGCGGAAGTGATGCCAGTGGCGGATGCGTTCGGTAACGGGCGGTATCTCGTGGTGTTCGTATTCCATGTCCTGTTCGGTCAGGCCCGACTTGTTGGCGATGTCGGCTTGCTCCACGGGGCTGGTCTTGTCGTTGTCACTCATTTCTAGCTCCTTGTTCACGTAATAAGATCTATGGAATAACAGTCGATTACCCGCGAGGCGTTGGGGTGACGCTCAGAGCGCATGCTTTGCCACCACCGGCGCAATACGGATCAGTACGGCAACGATGAGGCCGGCCTGGCCGGCGACAAGGCCTGCGATCAGCACGCGCTCGGCAAGCGCCCAGCCGTTCTCTGCGTGGCGGGTCAGCCATGCGATCCCGATGGCCAGGGCGACGACGTTGACCACGAGGATCAGCGGCCCCAGTATGTAGAGCGCCATCCAGAACAGCAGGGCGGCAATAGCACCTACCCCGCCAATGGTGATGAACCTCGCGACAAGCTTTTGCTGCGCCATGCCCTAATCATAGTTATTAAAGGCTTGTTTGTCATCAGACGCCGCCACGCTCCGGGCCCCCGGTTCCCGGGTTAGCAGCGCGCATTTCTTCTATATACTGATTGCTTGCACGCGGAGCGGCCGTTATCAATACGAACAAGCGCAGTAGTGTAGTGCGGTGGCCGGAGTTATTGCGTCGGATCAAGCAGGACGCGTGGCTCAAGGCCCTGGGCGTACCTGCGTTCATGGCGCTTTTTTTCGTGGGCTATTTCTTCCTCGCCGATCATCCGGATTTTTCCGTGACCATGATGCCGGACACCGCGCTGGATCATCTGATCGGTTTCCAGCCCTGGGCTCTGGGCCTGTACGCTTCCCTGTGGCTGTATGTGACCCTGCCACCCGCGCTTGCGGGAAGCCGCCGGGAACTGGTGATGTACGGGCTGGCTGCCCTGGTCCTGAGCCTGGCCGGCATGTTCGTGTTCTTCCTGTGGCCCACGGCGACGCCGCAGCCGCATATAGACTGGGCCCGCTATCCCTCCTACGCCTTTCTCAAGACGGTTGACCAGGCGCGCAACGCCTGTCCCTCCCTGCACGTGGCCTTTGCCGTATTCAGCGGTTTCTGGTTCGATCGCATCCTCGTGCAGATACGTGCGCGTACATGGCTGCGGGGACTGAGCCTTCTGTGGGGGCTCGGGATCATCTACTCGACACTGGCGACCAAGCAGCATGTGGCACTCGATGCCTATGCCGGGGCGTGCCTGGGAGGGGTGGTTGCCGCAATGCATTATTACAGCCTCAACCGTGTTAGCAGTTCCGCCGCCAGACTCGTCTTGCGCCAGGAGTAAGCTGGGCGAAGGCTTTGGTTCCGAGGAGGTTCGGTTCATGCACTACAGACGGCGAATTTTCCAGTCAATGACGGCACTGGCGTTGCTGCTCGCGGGCCTGCAGCCTGCCATGGCGGCCAATGCCGGTGCGACGTGCCCGCGCGACAATGGCGGCATCTTCGTGCCGCGCGGGTTTTGTGCCCATGTTTTCGCCAAATCCGTGGGCCCCTTGCGCCACTTGGCGGTAGCTGCCGATGGCACGGTGTACGCGGCATTGTCCAGCCAGAGCAATGGCGGCGGGATCGCGGTCCTGCGCGACACCAATGGCGACGGCAAGGCCGATTCGATCCGGTATTTTGGCGATGTAAGCGGTACCGGCATCGCGATCCACGACGGATACCTGTATTTCGGCGAAAATGACCGGATCGTGCGCTTCCCGATGCCGCAGTCGGGAAACCTGCCGCAAGGCGGGGCGCAGGTAGTCGTATCGGGCTTTCCCGACCAGCACCAGCATGCGACCAAGAGTCTCGCCTTCGGGGCGGACAACGGGCTCTATGTCGGTATCGGTGCGCCTTCCAATGCCTGCCAGAAGCGTGACAGGGTGGAACATTCCCCGGGCCTGGATCCCTGCCCGCTGCTCGCGATGCACGGGGGCATCTGGCGCTTCAAGGCCGATGCGATCGGACAGACCGTCACGGAGAGTCAGCGCTATGCGACCGGTTTGCGCAACATGGTCGCGATTGCCTGGAATGCACAGTCGCAGGCGCTCTACGGGGTGATGATGGGGCGCGATCAGTTGCACGGCAACTGGCCGGAGAGATTCACCGTCGAGCAGAGTGCGGAGCTGCCGGCCGAGGAGTTCCTGCGTATCGACCGGGGCGGCAACTACGGTTGGCCCTACTGCTATTACGACGGCCACCGGCAGAAACTCGTGCTGGCACCCGAATACGGCGGGGACGGCACCAAGGTGGGACGTTGCAGCCAGTACACGCCGCCGTTGCAGGCGTTTCCGGCGCACTGGGCCCCCGAGGCGATCACGTTCTATGACGGCAGGGCTTTCCCCGCGTCCTACCGGGGCGGGGCCTTTGTCGCTTTTCACGGTTCCTGGAACCGGGCGCCCATGCCACAAAAAGGCTTCGAGGTGGCCTTCGTGCCCTTCAAGGACGGGAAGCCGAGCGGGCACTGGCGTATTTTCGCGACCGGGTTCTCCGGTGGCGGGGCCATCAATTCGCCTGCCGATGCCCGTTTCCGGCCGGTTGGCGTTGCGGTGGGGCCTCACGGGGCCCTCTACATTGCCGATTCCCAGAGTGGCTGGATCTGGCGCGTGACGTACGGCATGGCCCGGGCGCCCGCCAAGGCGACGGCTGCGGCCACGGCAACTGCAACACGGCAGGGGGCGTCCGGGGCCAACTGGTAGCATATGCGCCTTTCTTTCAAGGCCAGCCCGCCATGACCGTACGCACGCGTTTCGCTCCCAGCCCGACCGGGTACCTGCATATCGGCGGGGCTCGGACCGCGCTTTTCTGCTGGCTGTATGCCCGCAGGCACGAGGGAACGTTCGTGCTGCGTGTCGAGGACACCGACCGGGAACGCTCGACCGAAGAGGCCGTGCAAGTCATCCTGGACGGCATGCGCTGGCTCGGGCTGGATTGGGACGAGGGGCCGTTCTACCAGACGCAGCGCTTCGACCGTTACAAAGAGGCGGTGCAAAAGCTGCTGGACACTGGGCATGCCTATCATTGCTATTGCACCAGCGAGGAGCTGGATGCCATGCGTGCCGAACAGCGCGCGCGGGGCGAGAAGCCCAAGTACGACGGCCGCTGCCGCGAGCGTACGACGCCCAGGGAAGGCGTCGAGCCGGTGGTGCGTTTCCGCATGCCACCGGTTGGCGTCACCGTGGTCGACGACCGGGTCCGGGGCCGCGTGGAGTTCGAGAACAGCGAGCTTGACGATCTGATCATCGCGCGTTCCGACGGCAGCCCGACCTACAACCTGACTGTGGTCGTGGATGATGTCGACATGCGTATAACGCACGTCATCCGGGGCGATGATCATCTGAATAACACCCCGAAACAAATCAATATTTACAAGGCGTTAGGGGCAGAAGTTCCTGTGTTTTCGCACATACCGATGATACTCGGCCCGGACGGGGCCAAGCTGTCCAAGCGCCATGGGGCGGCGAGCGTGATGGAATACCGCAAGGAGGGCTACCTGCCCGAGGCGGTCGTCAATTACCTTGTGCGCTTGGGCTGGTCGCACGGCGATCAGGAGATCTTTTCACGCGAGGAGATGATCCGGCTTTTCGATATCGCCGACGTCAATCATTCGGCCTCGACGCTGAACCCCGGCAAGCTCGACTGGATCAACCAGCACTACATCATGGCGCGGCCGGCGGAGTCGCTGGTTGACGAGTTGATCTGGCAGTTCGAGCAGTTGGGCATAGAGCCGGTGCGCGACCGTGATTACCTCGGCCGTATCATCGCCAGTCAGCAGCCACGGGCCAAGACACTGCTGGAGATGGCCGGCAACAGCCTGTTCTTCTTCGGCCCTCCGGCGGAGTACGAACCCAAGGCCGCCCGGAAGCACTTGACGGCCGAGGCGGGTATCGTGCTGGGGCAGGTTGCCGATGCCCTGGAGCAACTGGAAAGTTGGGATACCGGGTCGATTCACACCCTGATCGCGGCACAGGCGGAGCAGGCAGGCCTGAAACTGGGCAAGGTGGCCCAGCCCATTCGCATCGCCGTGTCGGGCGGCCCGGTGTCGCCGCCCATCGACCAGACGCTGGCAATCCTGGGCCGCGAGGAGACGCTTGCGCGCCTGCGCAAGGCCTGCGAATGGATCACGAGCGAAAAAACCCTTGACATCGATTGAGTGAAAACGGGAAAATACGCAGCTTCGTGGGGCTATAGCTCAGCTGGGAGAGCGCCTGCATGGCATGCAGGAGGTCGGCGGTTCGATCCCGCCTAGCTCCACCAAAGTTTATCCAGGAAGCTTAATTATTGAGGTCCTGGGGTTAGTTTGCTGGAAAGGCTGCTGAAAAGCGCGTAGCGAGCGAAGGGAGCTTGGACGCAGCCGGAGCGCAGGAAGCGCGGTGTACGTAAGTACATGAGCATTCCGAGCACCGTCTGCGTTCAAGATACCGAGCGCAGTAGCTTTTCGGCAGCCTTTCAGGGTCCCCGTCGTCTAGAGGCCTAGGACTCCGGCTTTTCACGCCGGCAACACGGGTTCGATTCCCGTCGGGGACGCCATAAAAACAAACACTTGCAGGATAATCTTAATTAAATGATCAGGATCAGGCATGGCGCCCGAACCTGGCGCGAGTGTTTCGCGGCGGCTGGATTGGGGCGGCGCCATTTTCATCAGGAAAGCTTTATGCACGCCCGGCTGGTTACGAAAACCGGCGGCAAGGCGAATGCCTTTGCCCGGAGGCCGGATGATAAACTAACGAATTGTTTTTTCGGTGTTGTAGCGGGTCTCAGGGGATCACCGCGCACGGCCCGCAATCGAGTTACGAGGTCAGAATTATGAGCGATGTCATCCGTATGCTGGAGGAAATCCGTGCCCACAGCGGCAAGCCGTCAACCTTCGGGCTGCCGGACGCGGTCGTGGAACGGTTCGCGGAAACGGATCCTTCGCTCGTCCGGGCCGTCGAGATGGCCCGCGAGGCCTTCAAGGGCCTGAAGACCGAGTTCCCGGACCTGATCAGGCGGGACGAGGCCGACCAGGCCGCCGAGATCCAGGCCGGATTCGTCAATTTCTACCCGGATGACGCGATCAATCCTTATGTGACCCTTGCGGCCGCGGGGCCCTGGATCATCACCGTCGCCGGCGCGGTCGTCCACGACAACGGCGGATACGGCATGCTCGGCATGGGCCATGCCCCCGAGAAGGTGCTCGAGGCCATGAACCGGCCGCATGTGATGGCCAACATCATGACGCCGAGCTATTCCCAGCTGCGCCTGGTGCGCGCGCTGCACCGTGAGATCGGCCACGAGCGCGAGGGCGGCTGCCCGTTCGACCGTTTCCTGGCCATGAACAGCGGGTCCGAGGCGGTGACCGTTGCCAGCCGCATCACCGACGTCAACGCCAAGTTGATGACCGACGCGGGCGGCCGCCATGCCGGCAAGACCATCAAGCACGTGGCCATGGGCGGCAGTTTCCATGGCCGCACCGACCGTCCGGCCCAGTTTTCCGACTCCTCGCGCAAGACCTACCGCACCCATCTGGCCAGCTACCGCCACCAGGACGATTTCTGGACCGTGCGGATCAACGACCTGGAGGACTTGCGCGAGGTCTTCGCCCGCGCCGAGCGGGAAAACGTCTTCGTCGAAGCGGTGTTCCTCGAGCCGGTGATGGGCGAGGGCAACCCCGGCCAGGCCATCACGCCGGAGTTCTATGCCCTGGCCCGCGAATTGACGATGACGCACGGCAGCCTGCTGCTGATCGACTCGATCCAGGCGGGCCTGCGCACGCAGGGCGTGCTATCCATAGTCGACTACCCGGGTTTTGAGGGCCTGGAGGCGCCGGACATGGAAACCTACTCCAAGGCGCTCAATGCCGGCCAGTTCCCGCTGTCCGTGCTGGCGATGACCGAGCGCGCCGCCGGGCTCTACCGCAAGGGCATCTACGGCAACACCATGACCGCCAACCCCCGTGCGATGGACGTCGCCGTGGCCGTGCTCGACGCGATCACGCCCGAGCTGCGCGAGAATATCCGCGCCCGGGGCAGGGAATTCGTCGAACGCTTCGCGGCCCTGCGCGAGGAACTCGGCGGGCTGATCACCAAGGTGCAGGGCACCGGCCTGTTGTTCAGCTGCGAGCTGGCCCCGCAATACAAGGCCTTCGGGGCGAACTCCACCGAGGAATATCTGCGCCGTCACGGCGTGGGCGTCATCCACGGTGGCGAGCGTTCCCTGCGCTACACTCCGCATTTCGCGATTACCAGCGAGGAGGTTGAACTGGTGGTCGCCGCCACGCGCGAGGCCTTGTTGAAAGGCCCGGGTGCCGAAGCATCCGCGGCGAATGCCGCGCAGGCAGCCGGCTGAGCGGAATTACCGCGATTCGCGCCGGCATCCGCGGCGTGAATCGCCGGAGCCACACGTATAATAGTCCGATTGCCCGGTGGCCCGCGAGGGTCTTCCGGGATCGCCCGTATCCGGCGTTCCCCGGGCCGCATGGAACCATCCGGTCCGCTGCAGGCGCCGTTGGCGCGGCGAAGACAGGCGAAAGTGGCGGAATGGTAGACGCGCCGGCCTTAGGAGCCGGTGGGGCAATACCCCGTGAGAGTTCGAGTCTCTCCTTTCGCACCAATTCGACCCCCGGAGGGGACAGGGCTCGACAGAGACAGACACAAAGAGGAAATTCATGCAGGTATCAGTAGAGCAGAAGGGGCCGCTGGGACGGCGCCTCACCGTTACGATCCCGGGCGACCGGATCGAGGAAGAAGTGTCCAGGCGCCTCGAAGGCGTGAGCAAAAATGCCAAGATCAAGGGCTTTCGACCCGGCAAGGCGCCGGCCAGCGTCGTACGCCAGCAGTACGGCGCGGCGGTGCGCGAGGACGTGCTGGCCGATCTCGTCAGCTCGCACTATGCCGAGGCCATCCAGGGCCAGAATCTCTCGCCGGTGGCCACGCCCAAGGTCGAGAACGGAACCACGGGCGAGGACGGCAGCTATACCTTTATCGCAGAACTCGAGGTGTATCCCGAGTTCGAGGTCAAGGACATCAAGGGCGCCAATCTGGGCCGGCCTCAGGTCGAGATTACCGACGCCGACGTGGACACGGTGCTCGAGCGCCTGCGTCAGCAGCACCAGCATTGGCACGAGGCCGATCGCGCGGCCGCCGAGGGTGACCAGGTCATCATCGATTTCGAGGGCCGGATCGACGGCGAGCCGTTCGAGGGCAACAGCGCCAAGGACATGCCGCTGGTGCTGGGTTCGGGCTCGGTGATTCCCGGTTTCGAGGACGGTCTGGTGGGCGCCAAGGCCGGCGATACGCGTACCCTTGACCTCAAGTTCCCCGGGGATTACTCCAAGGAAGAGTTGGCAGGCAAGCCGGTGCAGTTCGAAATCACGGTCAAGCGCGTCGAGGAAAATCACCTGCCCGCTCTGGACGACGACTTCGCCGCCCAAATGGGCATCGAGGAGGGCGGACTCGAGCGGCTGCGCGATAAGGTCCGCGAGAACATGCAGAATGAACTGGACACGCGTGTGCGTGACGAGCTCGAGCGCCAGGCCAGCGACGCCCTGCTGGAGGCCAATGCAATCGAGGTGCCCGCGGCCCTGGTGGAAGAAGAAATCCTGCGCCAACAGCGGGCGGTCATGCGCCAGTTCGGGCTCCAGGTGGATCCCGAGAGCCGTCCCGACCTGCCGCGCGAACCCTTCGCCGAGAAGGCCGAACGGCGCGTGCGCCTGGGCCTGACCCTGAGCAAGCTGATAGAGCGGGAGCAGTTCAGCCCGGACCCCGAGCGGATCGAGCGTAAAATCGAGTCGCTGGCCGCCGATACGGCCGATCCCGCGGCGCAGGCACGGGCAATGCGCGCCGACAACGGCATCATGCGCCAGATCGAATCGCTCGTGCTCGAGGAGGTCGCCTATGATTGGTTGATCGAGCAGGCCAGCGTCAAGGACGAGCCCAAGGGCTTTTTCGAATTCATCGAACCCGAGAAGGACGGCGCAGGAGAGGACGAATGAGCGAAATTTCCGCCCAACTGGTACCGATGGTCGTCGAGCAGACGGCCCGGGGAGAGCGTGCCTACGATATCTATTCGCGCCTGCTCAAGGAGCGGGTGGTGTTCATCACCGGGCCGATCGAGGACCACCTCTCGAACCTGGTCGTGGCGCAGTTGCTGTTTCTGGAATCGGAAAACCCGGACAAGGACATCAGCGTTTACATCAACTCGCCGGGCGGGTCGGTGACCGCCGGGCTGTCGATTTACGACACCATGCAGTTCGTCAAGCCCGACGTTTCCACCATCTGCGTGGGGCAGGCCGCCAGCATGGGTGCGGTCCTGCTGGCCGGCGGGGCCAAGGGCAAGCGCTACTGCCTGCCGCATTCGCGCATGATGATCCACCAGCCGCTGGGCGGGTTCCAGGGCCAGGCCGCGGACTTCGAAATCCACGCCAAGGAGATCCTTGCGGTGCGCGAGCGCCTGAACAAGATTCTGGCCCATCACACCGGGCAGACGCTGAAGCAACTGGAGGTCGACACCGACCGCGACCGCTTCATGGATGCCGACGAGGCCATGAAATACGGCCTTATCGACAGTGTATTGCAGGATCGCAGCAGCCCCGGCAAGGGCGAATCCGCCTGAATCGGGGGTTTCCAGCGCGGTCATGCGGCGGTCCCCTGAGGCAGGCGTCGGTTTTATGCTCAAAGGGGCTTGTCTTTGGGTATGCCTTGGGGTACAAGTATGACATGGGTGAAGTATTGAACATGACCCGGGCACAGGAGGCTTCGTGAGCGAAGACGGTCAGGAATTCCACGACGACGGCAAGGTGCTGTTCTGTTCGTTCTGCAATAAGAGCCAGCGCGAAGTCGGCAAGCTGATTGCCGGCCCGTCGGTCTATATCTGCGACGAATGCGTGGACCTGTGCAATGAGATCATCCGGGAAGAACTGCAGGAACGCACCGAAAGCTCGACATCGAAGCTGCCGAAACCCCAGGAAATCAAGTCGATCCTCGATCAGTACGTGATTGGCCAGGAGGAGGCCAAGAAAGTCCTTTCGGTAGCCGTTTACAACCATTACAAGCGCATTGAGGCCAAGACCGGCCGCGACGAGGTGGAACTGGCCAAGAGCAATATCCTGCTGATCGGGCCCACGGGCTCCGGCAAGACGCTGCTCGCCGAGACGCTCGCGCGCATCCTTAACGTATCGTTTACGATTGCCGACGCCACGACGCTGACCGAAGCCGGCTACGTGGGCGAGGACGTCGAGAACATCGTCCAGAAGCTGCTGCAGAAATGCGATTACGATGTCGAGAAGGCGCAGACGGGCATTGTTTACATCGACGAGATCGACAAGCTCTCGCGCAAGTCCGACAACCCGTCGATTACCCGCGACGTGTCGGGCGAGGGCGTACAGCAGGCGTTGCTCAAGCTCATCGAGGGCACGGTGGCCTCGGTGCCGCCGCAGGGCGGGCGCAAGCATCCGCAGCAGGAATTCCTGCAGGTCGACACCCGCAACATCCTGTTTATCGTGGGCGGCGCCTTTGCGGGGCTGGACAAGATCATCCGCGAGCGCACCGAGAAGAGTGGGATCGGTTTCATGGCGCCGATCAAGGACAGCGAGGCGGTCCGTGCCGAGGAAAGCGATGTGCTCCGCCTGGTGGAGCCGGAGGATCTGATCCGTTACGGCCTGATTCCGGAATTCGTCGGCCGCCTGCCCGTCGTGGCCACGCTCGAGGCACTGGACGAGGCGGCCCTGGTGCAGATCCTGAACGAGCCGCGCAACGCCTTGATCAAGCAGTACAAGCGGCTCTTCGAGATGGAGGGCGTGGAACTCGAATTCCGTGACGAGGCCCTCGAGGCCTGCGCCCGCATGGCGATGAAACGCAAGACCGGGGCACGCGGCCTGCGCACCATCCTGGAGAGGGCCTTGCTCGATACCATGTATGAACTGCCGGCACTCGAAAACGTGGCCAAGGTCGTCGTGGACGACAAGGTGATTCGTGGAGAATCAAGGCCATACATCGTTTTCGATCAGGTCGAGCGGCCGCGTGCCGCGAGTGAAGAATAAGCGTTCGGACCCGTCGCCAGAGACCTCCCATCCGTGGGCGCAAGGCCCCCCGCATCCCTTGAAATGGGAGGCGGCAGGCGTCATATAACCACTGTCCGCCACTGACACATATACGCGATTTACATGAGCGACATGAACGAAATTACCAACCAGCTGCCCGTCCTGCCCCTGCGCGACGTGGTGGTGTATCCCCATATGGTCATGCCCCTGTTCGTCGGCCGACAAGCGTCCGTGCAGGCGCTCGAGGCCAGCGTGCGCGGCGACAACCGCATCCTCCTGCTGGCCCAGAAGCAGCCCGAGATAGACGAGCCCGGTGTCGAGGACCTTTACCAGGTCGGCACGATCGCCAATATCCTGCAAATGCTGAAACTGCCCGACGGCACCGTGAAGGTGCTGGTCGAAGGCCAGCAGCGCGCGACGGTGAGCCACATCGAGGCGGGGGAGTATTTCCAGGCTACGATGCAGCCGTACGACGAGCAGGAGGAAGAAACCCGGGACGCCGAGTCGGAAGCGACCCAGCGCGCCGCGGTCAACATCTTCGAGCAGTACGTCAAGCTGAGCAAGAAAATCCCCGCTGAGCTGGTGTCCTCGCTGGGGGACATCGAATCCCTGGGACGGCTTGCCGACACCATGGCCGCGCACATGACCCTGCGCTTGGAAGACAAGCAGAAATTGCTCGAGCTTCTTTCTCCGCAGGAACGTCTGGAACGGGTGATGGCCCTTGCCGGCAGCGAAATAGACCTGCTCCAGGTGGAGCGGCGCATTCGCGGCCGGGTCAAGCAGCAGATGGAGAAGAGCCAGCGCGAGTACTACCTGAATGAGCAGATGAAGGCCATCCAGAAGGAGCTGGGCGACATCGAAGAAGGCGGCAGCGACCTCGATGCGTTGGCCAAGCGCATCGAAGAAGCCGGTATGCCGAAGGAAGTCCGCGAGAAGGCGGATTCGGAAATGACGAAGCTGCGCCAGATGCCCCCCATGTCGGCGGAGGCGACCGTGGTGCGCAACTATCTCGACTGGCTCCTGCAAGTGCCGTGGAAGAAGCGCACGCGCGTGCGTCATGACTTGTCCGCGGCGAAGAAAATCCTGGAAGAAGATCACTACGGGCTGGAGAAGGTCAAGGAGCGCGTGCTTGAGTTCCTGGCTGTGCAGCAGCGCGTGCGCCGGATGAAGGGGCCCATCCTGTGCCTGGTCGGGCCGCCCGGCGTGGGCAAGACCTCGCTGGGGCAGAGCATTGCCCGGGCGACCAACCGGCGCTTCAACCGCGTTTCACTGGGCGGTGTGCGCGACGAGGCCGAAATCCGCGGCCATCGGCGCACCTACATCGGCTCGATGCCGGGCAAGATCGTGCAGAAGCTCGCGAAGGTAGGCACGCGCAATCCGCTGTTCCTGCTTGACGAGATCGACAAGATGTCGATGGACTTCCGCGGCGATCCGTCCTCGGCGCTGCTCGAGGTACTGGATCCCGAGCAGAACCATGCCTTCAACGATCACTACCTGGAAGTCGATTTCGATCTTTCGGAAGTGCTTTTTATCGCCACGGCCAACAGCCTCAATATCCCGCCGCCGTTGCGCGACCGCATGGAGATCATCCACCTGCCCGGTTATACCGAGGAGGAGAAGATGGCCATTGCGCGCCGCTACCTGGTGGCCAAGCAGGTGAAGGCCAACGGCTTGAAGAAGGACGAGCTGGAGATTACCGACGACGCCATTGCCGGCATCATCCGGGTCTATACCCGTGAGGCCGGCGTGCGCAACCTCGAGCGCGAGATTGCCAAGATCTGCCGCAAGGCGGTCAAGAACCTGTTGCTGGAGCCTGACCAGGAACGTCCCCTCAAGGTGACCCGCGACAACCTGAGTGACTACCTGGGTGTCGAGCGCTACCGTTATGGTCGCGCCGACGAGGAAAACCAGGTGGGGCAGGTGGTCGGCCTGGCCTGGACGGAAGTGGGCGGCGAATTGCTGCGCATCGAGGCCGCCACGGTGCCGGGCAAGGGTAACCTGATCCATACCGGCCAGTTGGGCGACGTGATGAAGGAGTCGGTCCAGGCCGCGCTTACCGTCGTGCGCAGCCGGGCCTCCCTGCTCGGCATCGCGGAGTCGTCCTTCAAGGACCTGGACTTCCATATCCACGTCCCCGAGGGCGCTACGCCCAAGGATGGGCCCAGCGCGGGCATCGGCATGACCACGGCGTTGGTATCGGCCCTGACCGGTATTTCGGTGCGCGCCGATGTCGCCATGACCGGCGAGATTACCCTGCGCGGCGAGGTGCTGCCGATCGGCGGCCTGAAGGAAAAATTGCTCGCCGCACAGCGCGGCGGCATAAAGACCGTTCTCATCCCTGAAGAAAACATCAAGGATCTTGCGGAGATACCCGAGAATGTGAAATCCAGTCTAAGGATTGAACCGGTTCGCTGGATCGATCAGGTATTGAGCCATGCGTTGGTTAAAGAACCCAGGCCGCTTCCAGCGTCTCCGTCAATGGGGCCCGAACCCAAGACCGGGGGGCGGCGAAAAAGCGCGCCGGCTCACTGATTCCGCGCGGATTTTATTTGACATCGTTTTTCACACACTGGTATAAAACAAGCACTGCGGCTGGTGCCGCGGTCGTGAGAAGGGCCTGCGGCCCGTCTCTCAATACCAGTTTTTTGACCTGAGGGGACTCTTGCACATGAACAAAGCAGAACTTGTTGAATCCGTTTCCGAGTCAACCGGCCTGTCCAAGGCGGAAGCCGGTCGTGCAGTCGACGCCATGATCGACGGTATTACTCATGCCCTGAAGCGCGGCGATACCGTTTCGCTGGTCGGCTTCGGCAGCTTTGTCGTCCGTGAGCGTGCCGCGCGCACGGGCCGCAATCCGCAGACTGGAGCGACCCTCCACATCCCGGCCAGCAAGGCGCCGGCATTCAAGGCTGGAAAGGCGCTCAAAGATGCCGTAAACTAATATGCTTGGCTCGGGTGCTTAGCTCAGTTGGGAGAGCGTCGCCCTTACAAGGCGAAAGTCGGGGGTTCAAGTCCCTCAGCACCCACCAAGCCGACTGTTAAGGAGTGGTAGTTCAGCTGGTTAGAATACCGGCCTGTCACGCCGGGGGTCGCGGGTTCGAGTCCCGTCCACTCCGCCACCTAGGGGAGGGTGCCCAGTGCACCCTCTCTTGTTATTGAGGACATGGCCCGAGGCCGCCCGGGCGGCGCGACCGGAGGTGCGTCCAGGGTCCAGGTCCGGATTGCTCGCCTGCAGTAACGGACAGCACGTCAATGTGCCGCATGGTGGAAGAAGGAAGGATATAAGAGATGCTCTCCACGTTCCGATCGCATGCCAAGGGATGGATTGCCTGGGCATTTGTCATCCTCGTCAGCGTGCCTTTCGCCCTATGGGGTGTTGGGCAGTACCGCAGCCTGGTAACGACTGATTACGTGGCCAAGGTCAATGGCGACAAGATCATGCCGAATCGGCTGCAGCAGGCCTACGAGCAAGCCTTCCAGCAGCACCAGGCACAGTCTGGCGGCAAGTACGACCCGACGCAGGCGCAGCAGACGCAGCTGAAAATGCAGACCCTGCAGAAGCTCATCGACACCCAATTATTGCTTCAGCAGGCCGGGAAGGACCGGCTGGTAGCCAGTGCCGCGGATGTGCGGGCGCAGATCAGCCAGATCCCCGCTTTCCAGCAGAACGGACATTTCGATTACCAGCAGTACAAGCTCGTGCTTGCCAGTAATCGCTTGACGGTGCCACAGTTCGAGAGCCAGATTCGCGGCGATATCGTAGTTGGACAGTTGCAGCGGGGGCTGGCCGGCAGTGCCTTCCCCACGCCGCGTGAAGTCATGGATCTCGCGTCACTCGCGCAGCAGCAGCGCAAGGTGGCCTGGTTCGTTTTGCCGGTCAAGGATTACAAGCCCGCGAAGCAGCCTTCTGAAGAGGCCGTCGCAACGTATTACAAGTCGCACCAGGATCAGTACTCGATCCCCGAGACGCTGACCATTTCCTATCTTCGGCTGGACAAGAAGACGCTGGAAGAGCGCATCGATGCCAAGCCCGAAGAGCTTCAGGATTACTACCGCACGCATCAGGCTCATTACGGCATACCGCCGGCACGCAAAGTGGCCGAAATACTGGTCAAGCCTTCCGCCCAGGGTACCGCGGCTGTCGCGGCGGCCAAGAGCAGGATCGAAAAGCTACTCCAGCAAGTCAAGCAGTCCAAGGATTCGCAAAAGACCTTTGCCGCGCTGGCACGCAAGGATTCCGACGATCCCGTCTCCAGCCGTAACGGCGGTTCGATGGGCTACGTCTCCCGCGGGCAGCTTCCGCAGGAATTGGACGACGCGCTCTTCAACCTGCCCAAGGCAGGCGACCTGGCTGGCCCCATTCGTACACCCCGTGGATGGGTCATCCTCCAGTTGCTGGACAAGCGCGCCGGCTCCGTGAAGCCCTACGCACAGGTCAAGGATCAGGTGGCCAGGGATTACAAGGCCGACAAGGCTAAGAGCCTCTACTACAAGCTGGATGGCCAATTTGCGAACCTGACGTATGAAAATTCCGGTTCGCTGGATGCGGCTGCCAAGGCGCTGGATCTCAAGATCCAGACGGTGTCCGGGGTGAACGAGGACCAGGGAACAGGGATTGCCAAGAACGACCTGGTACGCAAGGCGGCCTTCAGCGACAGTGTTCTCAAGCAGCGGCAGAACAGCAGCCCGATCAAGCTGGGCAACGAGGACGCTGTCGTTTTGCGCGTCTCGAGCGTCACTCCGGCCAAGGTCAAGCCGCTTTCCGACGTGCGGGACGATGTGGTTTCAGCCTTGATGCGGAAACAGGCCAGAGAAGCTACCGCAAAGGCGGCTTCGGGCGCGCTGTCTGCCTTGCGCGGGGGCGCGCAGATAACCGCTGTCGCCAGTCAGCAGGGTGTCAAGCTGCAGGGGCCGGTACAGGTCAAGCGTACGGACACGAAATTGCCGCAGATCCTTTCACAGTCGCTGTTCATGCTTGCGCCCGCCGTGGGCGGCAGCCCGCGTTACGCGTCGGTTGTGCTGCCTGACGGATCGCAGGCGGTATACGCGCTGCTGGGCGTGGAGCAGGGCAGCGTGAAGAACCTTCCGAAGATGCAGAAGACGGCTTACATGCAGGAGCTCGGACGAATCTATGCGTTGGAAATCAGGCAGTCGTATCTTGCCTGGCTCCATTCGCAAGCCGACATCAAGATCGTCAAGGACAACATCCAGTAATCCGCCCGTAGCCGGGTTACCTCGTTGTGAAGCGTTGGCCCGGGAAGCGGTGCCAACCGGCCCGTGCATGACGATCCGCATGGAATTCGCCGACATTGAGTCCTGGCACGATATGCGGGTATGCACTCCATAATCGTTGCGCCCGCATCCAGGCTCAGTCAACGGATATCCCGTCTTACTGCAATACGAGCCCGGGGGATTTGAATGTTCGTAGTGTTGCCGATCTTGTGGTTGATCCTGTGGCTGGTCATAGGCGGCGTGGTTGGCACCGTAAGCGGCCTGTCTCCACAGAACGGCGGTCTCGCACTTTTCCTGCTCATTTTCCTTGGGGGCTGCTTCGGGCTTCCACTGGTCGGTGGCGTGGGTTGGTGGGTGTGGATGCGCATCCGTCAGCACGATTGAGGCCGCATTTCTCACTGGATAGATCATCCGGCCCGACGGAGTCGAGCCGTGACCAAATTCCGATAGAGCTTATTTGACCTGGCGGGTGTTGAGGCGTCCGCCGCGCGCAAGCGCGTGCGCTTCCTGCAGGGCAACCGACAGTGAAGCAAGCTCGACCTGGCCGGTGCTGCGAATTTCCCCCAGCATCGAGCGGAAATGTTGTATTGCTTGTTCCCGGCGCTTGACCCACTTTGCCACGCGTTCCATGGCGGTTGTCTTGTGCGATTTGTCGCCAAGCACGTCGATGGTCAGGCGCCTTTGCTGTTCATAGAGGCCTTCGCGCAACGTGGCGCGCGCCAGGGCCTTCCAGTGGTCGTCGGCGGGTAATGCCTCGATCTGCTCGCGCAGCCAGTCGAATTCCAGATCCGAGCCCATGAGGAAATAGGCACACGCGGCATCGGTTGCGTCGAGATGGACGCGAGAGGCGACCTCGGCGATGTCAAACGCCGAGAACAAGTAGGGCAGGGCGGCGACTCGCTTGGCGAGTTCCGTTGGTATCCCCTGCTCCGCATAGCGGTCCCGCTTGGCCTGGAATTGCTCCACCTGGCTTTCCGGCAAAAGGTTTTCGAGTCCCTCGTTGATGGCCTGAGTGGTCTTGCCGAAAAATTCCACGGTGTCGCTGATATTGTCCGAGCCGTAGCCCTGCTCGATTATCCAGCGCGTCGCATGACGTACCAGATGCCCCGTGAAGATAATGATTTCGCTCTGGGTCTGCGCCGGCAGCATCGAGCCCAGTGCTTCCAGGCTGCGCCAGAAGTCGACCATGTTCAGGGCTTCGCGCGCAATACTGTAGGCGCGTGCGACCGCGCCCATATCAGCACCGGTCTCTTCCTGTATACGGAACGGGAAAGTCGGGCCCATGCGGTTGATCATGCTGTTGGTGATCGCCGTGGCGATGATCTCGGCCTGCAACGGGTGTTTCGCCATCAGGGCCGCGTAGTCGCGGCGCAGCGGGGCGGGGAAATAATCGACCAGCTCGCCCTTGAGGTAGGGGTCGTTGGCCAGCGCCTTGGCATCCAGTTCGTTGTACAGGGCGATCTTGCTATAGGCGAGCAAGACGGCGAGTTCGGGCCGCGTCAGTCCGCGTCCGCTGGTACGCCGTTCCGCGATGTCATCGTCGTTGGGCAGGAATTCCAACTGCCGGTTGAGATAGCCTTGGCGCTCGAGAATCCGAATCAGGTGAGCGTCTTCGTTGAGCCTGGTCCGGGACTGGTATTCGGCCACCGACAGGGCCAGGCTTTGCAGGTAATTGTCCCTGAGAACCAGATGTTCGACCTCATCGGTCATCTCCGCCAGGAGTTTGCGCCGTGCCGGCTCGCTCATGCGTTTTTGCTCGCGCACGACATTGAGCAGGATCTTGATGTTGACCTCGTGGTCGGAGCAGTCAACGCCGGCAGAATTGTCGATGAAGTCCGTGGTCATCCGTCCGTCGTGCAGGGCGAATTCGATGCGTCCGCGTTGGGTGAACCCCAGGTTGCCGCCTTCGCCGACCACCCGGCAGCGCAAGTCCCGTCCGTTTACGCGTACTGCGTCGTTGCTGCGGTCGCCGGCATCCGCGTGGGATTCATGCTGTGACTTCACGTAGGTCCCGATACCGCCGTTCCAGAGCAGATCGACCGGCGCCTTCAGGATCGTGCTGACCAGTTGCTGGGGAGTGAACACGTCGGTATCGACGCCCAGGGCTTCCTGCGCCTGGGGGCTGATCCGGATTGTCTTCGCCGAGCGCTCGTAGATGCCGCCGCCCTCGGAAATGACGGAGCGGTCGTAATCGTCCCAGCTCGAGCGCGGCAGCTCGAACAGCCGCTGGCGTTCGGCAAAACTGCGCGCGGGGTCGGGATTGGGGTCGATGAATATATGCATATGGTTGAAGGCGGCACGCAGGTGCAGCGTCTTCGAAAGGAGCATGCCGTTGCCGAAAACGTCGCCCGACATGTCGCCGATGCCGACCGCGGTAATCTCATCCTTTTCCGGATCGATATCGAGTTCCCGGAAGAGCCGGCGCACGGATTCCCAGGCGCCCTTGGCCGTGATTCCCATGCCCTTGTGATCGTAGCCGACCGAGCCGCCTGAGGCGAAGGCGTCGCCCAGCCAGAAGTTGTAATCCGCTGCGACCTCGTTGGCCAGGTCCGAGAAGCTTGCGGTGCCCTTGTCGGCGGCGACCACGAGGTAGGGGTCGAGATCGTCATGGCAGACCAGGCGGTCGGGCCGGACGGGTTTGCCACCGACGATGTTGTCGGTCAGGTCGAGCAGGCCGCGGATGTAGTCGCGGTAACACCGCTTGACCTCGGTGAGCACCGTGTCGCGGTTATTGGTCCTGGGCAGGCGTTTGGTGATGAATCCGCCCTTGGAGCCGACGGGAATGATGACGGTATTCTTGACCATTTGCGCCTTCATCAGCCCGAGCACCTCGGTCCGGTAGTCGGCCTGACGGTCGGACCAGCGCAGTCCGCCGCGTGCTACACGGCCTCCGCGCAGATGGATGCCCTCGACATGCGGGGCGAATACGAATATTTCATACAGCGGGCGCGGCAGGGGCAGCTCGGGTACCAGCGAGGAGTCCAGTTTGAACGACAGGAAGTGACGACGCTTGCCACGTGCGTTGCGCAGGAAATGATTGGTGCGCAACGTCGCTTTCATGGCCGAAGCCAACGCGCGCATGATGCGGTCCTCGTCCTGGCCGCGCAATTCCACGATCCTGTCGAAGGCTTCCTTTTCCGCGGCCTCGGAGCGCTCCGTGCGCGTGCCCTCGTCCAGGTCGGGGTCGAAGCGCGATTTGAAGTAACGGACGAGTGGGGCGATGATTTCAGGATGATCGGCAACCACTTGTTCGATATAACGTTCGCCGAACGGCATCCCGGTCTGCAGCAGGTATTTCGCATAGGCTCGGACGATTCGCGTCTCGTGCCAATCCAGCCCGGCATTGAGAATGAGGTTGTTGATGCTGTCGTTTTCGCTGATGCCGTTCCACAGAGCGAGGAAGGCTTCGCGGAACCGCGGAGTCACCTGCTTGAGATCGAGGTCGGCCTCGTCGGCGGTCAGGGCGTCGAAATCGTGAATCCAGAATATGGAATCGTCGGCGAGCTGGATCCGGTACGGACGCTCGGCGATAATCTTCATGTCCATGTTCTCCAGCAACGGGAGTATGTCGGACACGATGATCGGCTGCTCGTGGCTGAAGACCTTCAGCTTGAGTACGCTTTGCGGGCTGTTTTCCGGCCGGTAGGGGTGGATGTCTATGGGATTGTCGCTGCTCAGCGAAGCGAGGGTCTTGATGTCCTGGAGGGCGTCTTCGGGGCGGACTTCTTCCTGGTATGCGAGCGGGAAGCGCCGACCCCAGCGCACGAACAGACGCATGCCCTTTTCTTCGCTGTAGCGGCGCAACAGGGCTGCGCGGAGGCGGTCATCCCAGGTCCGGCTGGCTTCGCTGAGGGCTTTTTCAAGGCGCTTCAGGCCGATGCGCGCGTGCTGCCAGGGCCGCGTATGGACGATCAGGTGGACGCGGGCGAGCCGCGATTCGCCCATGTGGACGAAGACTTCGATATCGCCCTTGGCGCCCAGGGCCTCGCCCAGTATGTTCTGGATGCGTTCGCGCACCGTGGAGTTGTAGCGGTCGCGCGGCACGTAGACTAGGCAGGAATAGAAGCGCCCGAATGCGTCGCGGCGCACGAACAGGCGGACCTGCGAGCGTTCCTGGATATGCAGGATCCCCAGGGTCAGGTCGTAGAGCTCGTCCTCGCCGGCCTGAAACAGTTCGTCCCGAGGCAGGGTCTCGAGCGCGTGGACCAGGCCCTTGCCGGCATGGCTGTTGGGTTGCAGGTGCGAGCGTGACAGGACGTGCTGCATCTTGCGCCGCACGATCGGTATCTCGCGCGGGCTGTGGCTGTAGACCTGCGAAGTGAACAGGCCCAGGAAGCGGTATTCGCCGCAGACTTCGCCGTTTTCGTCGAATCGTTTGAAACCGATGTAATCGAGCGGGGCGGGGCGGTGCACGGTCGAGATGGCGTTGGTCTTGGTGACGATGACCAATTCGCGGTCGCGCGCGCGCGCGCGCAGCTCGCTGCTCAACTTGAGCGGCTTCTCCTTGCTCGACGCGCGGTTGTCGCGCAGGATGCCCAGGCCGCTGCCCGGTACGCTGACCAGCGTATCGGTACTGGCGCCGCGCTCCAGCTTGTATTCGCGGTAACCCAGGAAGGTGAAGTGGTTGTCGACCAGCCAGTGCAGGAAATGGCGGCCTTCCTCGATTTCACCGGGATCGAGCGGCGAGGTCTCCGGATCGAGCTCGTAGGCGAGCGCTTCCGCGCGGTCGCGCATGGACGTCCAGTCGCGGACTGCTGCCGCGGTGTCGCTCAATGAGCGCTCTATGTCCTGCTTGATGCGTTCCAGCTCTTCGCTGTCGGTGACCCGATCCACTTCGAGGTGGACGAATGACTCGTCCCGGCCCTCGGGCGCTCCGTGGCTGGCAAAGCGTTCGATTCGCCCGTCGCTGCCGCGCTTGATGGCAATGATCGGGTGAATCGTCTGATGCACGCTCAGCCCATGCTGCTGGGCGACCATGGTGATGGCGTCGACGAGAAACGGCATGTCGGTCGTCACCGTTTCGATCACGGTGTGGATGCTGCGCCAGCCGTGCGTTCCGGTCTGGGGATTGTAGACACGCACGGCTATCTCGTCGTCACCGCGCCGGGCGCCCAGCCCGAGATGGGCCAGTGCCGCGTTGGCGGTGTCCTCGGGCGAGTAGTCCTTCAGGTCGTCGAGGCTGACGTCGGTGTAATAGAGGCGCAGGAAATCCGCGCAGAGTTCGGGATCGACATTGCAGTTGGTGGCACTTTTCGCCGCCTTGAGAACCCGGGTAAAGAACTCGCCTTCGTGGCGAACTTTCGCTGCTTTTTTCGTGGCCATTTCCGGAGTACGTCTGCTCGGGGACGTAAAGCGCATATTGTAACGCCGCTACGCTGCGAGAGCGCGTCCGAAAACAGCTTTGTGACGGTGCCGGCGCGACGCGCCGGCACCGCTTCACTCAGGACGGATGCTGGAGGTCCTTGATCATGGCCGCGAGGAACCGGCAGGCCTCGCCGCCGGTGACCGCGCGGTGGTCGAAGGTCAGCGAAAGCGGGATCCGCTTGTGGGTCTCGATGCCGCCCATCACGGGCACCACGTCGTGGCGGATGCCTCCGGTCCCGATGATGGCCACCTGCGGCGGCACGATCACGGGGCTGGCATAACGGCCGGCCATCATGCCGAAATTGGACAGCGTGATGGTGGGGTTCTGCATGTCCTGCGGGTTGACGGTGCGTTCGCGGGTAGCGGTCTTCACCCGGTTCAACTCGTGGCGGAGGATGTCGCCGTTCATGGTGTCAACGCCGCGCATGACCGGGACGATGAGTCCGTCCGGCGTATCCACGGCCAGGGCGAGATCCACGTGCCTGTGAATCGTGCGGGTCATTTCATTGCCGTCGAACCAGGCATTGAGGCAGGGCTCGGTTCGGCAGCCGGCGACCAGTGCGCGGACGATACGGGCCGTGATGTCCTGGCCGGGCTGCCAGTAATGGATGTCCGCATCGTCGAACAGGCTGGTGGGCATGACCAGGTCGCGCGACTGGCTCATACTTTGCACCATGGCGCGCCGCGGACCGCGAATGGGCTCGGGTTTGCCGTAGTTCACCGGCTTGGCCGGGGCGCTCGGGGCCGGGGGCGGCGCCATCATCGGGGCCGTTGCCGCCGCGGGTCCGCCGGCTGCGTGCTTTTCGACGTCCGCCGCCGTAATCTGGCCACGGTGGCCCGTGGCGGTGACCTGGTTCAGGTCAATGCCGAGTTCCTTGGCCTTGGCACGCGCCGTTGGGGCGGCCTTGGGCCGGCTGTTGCCCTTCGCCTTGCGGCGGATGATGTGTTCCTGCTCGAGGTCTTCGCTGCTCGCGGGCATCGCACCCACCACGGTGCCGCTGTCCTCGCGAACGCTTTCGGTTTCGGCTTCCTTTTTCTCCTTCGCGGGCGCTTTTTTCCCGGCCTTGGCCGGTTCGGCTCCGCCCTCGCCGGCCACCTCGAAGTCGACCAGGGGGGTATGCACGTCCACGACGTCGCCTTCCTTGGCGTAGAGCTTGGCGATGGTGCCGGTGTAGGGGGAGGGCACATCCACCACGGCCTTCGCGGTTTCGACCGCGGCGAGCGGATCGCCGGTTTCGATCTTGTCGCCTTCCTTGACGTGCCAGGTCACGATTTCGGCATCGGCCAAGCCTTCGCCCAGGTCGGGCAGGTCAAAGGTCGTGATCGCCATTATTCGGCCTCCATGCTGCGTCGGACCGCAGCGGCAATTCGGGAAACGGACGGCAGGTACTCATACTCCAGCCGGAACAGGGGCATCACGGTGTCATAGCCGCTGACCCGCTCGATGGGGGCACGCAGGGAGAAGAGCGCCTTTTCGGCCACCTCGGCGGCAATCTCGGCGCCGACGCCGCAGCTGCGCGGCTCCTCGGCCACGATCACCAGGCGGCCGGTGCGCTCCACGGACTCGAGGATGGTTTCCATGTCGAGCGGCTTGAGGCAGGCCGCGTCGATGACCTCGCAGTCGATGCCCTCATCGGCCAGTTCGTTGGCGGTCTTGAGGGTCTCGTGCATCATCGCGCCCCAGGACACCAGCGTGACGTCGCTGCCCTCGCGCAGGACGAAGCAGGTTTCCAGCGGCAGGGCCTCGCCGTCGTCCGGCACGTCCTGCTTGGTGATGCGGTAGATCCGCTTGGGCTCGAGGAATACCACCGGATCCGGATCGCGGATCGCGGCAAGCAGCAGACCGTAGGCGCGCCGCGGCGAGGAGGGCATGACCACCTTCAACCCCGGGATATGCGCGTATAAGGCCTCCATGCTCTCCGAGTGATGCTCAGGGGCGTGGATGCCGCCGCCGGAGGGCGCACGCAGCACCATCGGGCAGGTCAGGCGGCCGCGCGTGCGGGTGCGCAGGCGCGAGGCATGGCTGACGAGCTGGTCGACGGCCGGGTACATGAAGCCGCTGAACTGGATTTCGCCGACCGGCTTGAGGCCCTGGGCGGCGGCGCCGACGCACAGGCCGGCGATCATCGCTTCCGCCAGCGGCGTGTCGAACACGCGCTCCTCGCCGAAGCGCTTCTGCAGGCCGTCGGTGGCGCGGAACACGCCGCCGTTGGCGCCGACGTCCTCGCCGAACACCACTACGGAGTCGTCGTGTTCCAGTTCCCAGGCCATGGCCTGGGTGATCGCTTCCAGCATCGTGATCTTGTTGGATGTCTCAGCCATGGGCCTCGCCCTCCATGCGTTCGGCCTCGGCGCGCTGTTCGCGCAACAGCTCGGGCAGCTCGGCATACATGTAATCGAATATCGCGCCTACCGGCTGGCGCGGGGTGTCGAGGTACGTCTTGACGGAGGCCTCGATGGACGCCTTGTTTTCGGCATCCAGCGCCTTCTGCTTGTCCTCGTCCCAGGCCTTGAGAGTTTCCAGGTACTTGCGCGTGCGTCTCAGGGGCTCAACCGCGCGCGCCGCTTCCACTTCCTCGTCCGGGCGATAGCGGCGGGCATCGTCGGCCGTCGTGTGGTCGGAGAGGCGGTAGGTCAGCGCCTCGATCAAGGTCGGGCCCTTGCCCTCGCGGGCGCGCTTGAGCGCGTCTTCGGCCACCTTGCGCACCGCGACGATATCGTTGCCATCGACCTGGATGCCCTCGATACCCGCCGCGATGGCCTTCTGGGCCAGCGTTTCCGCGCGTGTCTGCTTGGCCAGCGGCACGGAAATGGCCCACTTGTTGTTCACCGAGACGAAAACGATCGGCAATTGGAAAGCACCGGCCGAGTTCAGGGCCTCGTAAAAGGCACCCTCGGAGGTGCCGCCGTCGCCGAGCATGGCGACCACGGCGCGCTTTTCCTTGCGGGTCTTGAAGGCGAGCGCCGCGCCGGCGCCATACATCGTCTGGGTCGCGATGGGCACGCACCAGGGGAAATCGTGGCGCGGGCCTGAAAAATCATTGCCGCGCTCGTCACCGCCCCAGTAAAGAAGAATCTCCTCGGGCTTGACGCCACGCCAGAACTGGGCGCCATACTCACGATAGGAGGGGCAGAGGACATCGTCTTCCTGCATGGCGGCGCCTACGCCCACGTGGGCGGCTTCGTGTCCGAGGCAGGACGCGTAGGTGCCCAGCTTGCCCGTGCGCTGCAGGGCAATGGCCCGCGTGTCGAAGGCGCGCGTCAGGCTCATGGCCCGGTACATCTTCACCATTTCCTCGGGATCGCGGGCGAAAGCCGGAAGCTGCTTTACACAGGGCTTGCCCTCGGCGTCGAGCAGTTGCTCGTATTTGATCTCAAACCGTGCCTGGGTTTTCACGGCACCTCCTGATTGTGACAACGGATACGGCCGCGGGCCGAACGCGTCATTATAACGGAGCACCCCGAGGGTGCGGCCCGCATTCAGCCGTGTCATGCTATCTTCCGTATGTTTACCATCGCAGTGAGGCAGGAGACCCGGGATGAATCGCAGGGAACTGGACCAGGGGATCGAACTGGATCTCGGCGGCAAGCTGACCTACGGCGAATACCTTCAACTGGATACCCTGCTGGGCGCGCAGAAACCACTTTCGGACCCGCCTCACCATGATGAGTGTCTTTTTATAATTCAGCACCAAGTTGCTGAATTATGGATGAAATTAATCATTCACGAATTGCAGCAGGCCTGCCGCTACGTGGCCGGCGATGATCTGCGTCACGCCTTCAAGGGACTGGCCCGCGTCAAGCAGATCCAGGAGCAGTTGATTGGCCAGTGGGCCGTGCTGGAGACATTGACGCCCTACGAGTACCTGCAATTCCGTCCGGTCCTGGACAGCGCCTCGGGCTTCCAGTCCTACCAGTACCGGGCGCTGGAATTCCTGCTCAACAACAAGGACGACATACTCCTCAAGGCGCACCGCCACAACAAGGCCGTGCACGGATGGCTGGAGGGCATCCTCCGTGCGCCTTCCATCTACGACGAATTCCTGCGCTACCTCTCGCGGCGGGGATTTGCCGTGCCCGCGGCCCGCGTCGAGCGGGATTTTGCCGAGCCCTACGAGGCGCATCCCGAAGTCACCGCCGTATTCCGGACGATCTACGAGCAGGCGGGGACGTATTTCGACGAATACGAGATGTGCGAGAAACTGGTGGATGTCGAAGTGAACCTACAGCGCTGGCGTTTCCGCCACCTGTGCGCGGTCGAGCGCATCATCGGTCACAAGCGCGGGACCGGCGGCTCCTCGGGCGTCGATTTTCTGCGCCGGGCTCTGGATCTGCGCAGTTTCCCCGAACTGATCGACGTGCGCACCGAGATCGGAACCTGATGACTGCCGTTTGTCCCTGGATTACTGAAGGAACATGAAAATGCACGTTGCAGAAACCGAAGCCCGCGATCCGGGCTTTGCCAAGAGCTGGGGACACCCGCGCCCCGTGTGGATGCTGTTCGCCGTCACGATCGGCCTCAACTTCGCGTTCTACGGGTTTCGTGCCTACCTGGCGCCTTACATCGAACATTTCTATGCTGCCCTGGGACCGGCCGTGGCCGAAAAGCAGGCCGATCTGCTGAGCAGCGGCTTTCTGGCACTCATGTATTCCACGCCGATCATCGGCGGCTATGTCGCCGACAAGATCCTGGGAGAAGCGCGTTCGCTGCTGATGTCGTTATGGATGACGACGTTGGCCCTGGTGCTGATGGCATCGCCGTCCCTGATCGGCTTCCAGATCGGCATGGCCTTGTTCGCGCTTGGGGCCGGCCTCGGGATTCCGCTGACGGTCCTGATCGGACGCACCTATGGCCCCGGCGATGCGAAAAGGGAAGGGGGCTACACGCTCTTTTACATGGCCATCAATCTGGGAGCATTTATCGCCCCCTTCGTCTGTGGCAGTTGGATCGGCGCCAAGTACGGCTATCGCTGGGGCTTCATCGCGGCCGCGGCCGGCATGTTCATCGCTTCACTGATATTCCAGGGTTATCACCGCATCCTGCGCCCCGCGTTGCCCCCGGGCGAGCATCTGCATGGCCCGAAAGCCACGATCTGGACACTGGTGGTGATTGCCTTGCTGGTCTATCCCACGGCCTTGCTGCTCTCATTCCCCACGGTGCTGAGCTGGTCCATGTACAGTCTCATGGGGCTGCTGGTGGCGTACTTCATATTCAGCAGCATTCGCCGCGGGCACCGTGTACAGACCCAGCGCTACATCGCCCTGTTCCTGCTTTTTATTGCGTTGGTGGTGTTCTGGGCTTTCAGCCTCCAAGGGGTGACGTCCCTCAATTTCCTGGCCCGCGATTTCGTTGATGCCCCGTTCAATTACATATGGTTTCAGTCCGCCAACCCGCTTTACATTCTGGTCTTCGCGCCGGTCATGGCAATGCTCTGGCCGTGGCTGGATCGCAAGGGGCGGGATCCGTCCACGCCGCGCAAGTTCGGCATCGGACTCCTGTTGGTCGCCCTGGGCTACGGGGTCCTGGTCTTGGCGATCGATCACATGCAGGGCGCCAACGGGCATATCGGCTGGTGGCCGCTCGCCTTGTGCTATCTGCTCGCGACCCTCGGGGAGCTTGCGTTGTCGCCGATTGGCTATGCCCTGGTCGGCCAGCTGGCTGCCCCGGAAGAGGCGTCCCTGGCCATGGGTGGCTGGTTCTTTGGCGTCGCGCTGGCTTACCAGCTGGGCGGCTGGATAGCGACCCTGGCGACGCCGGGCAACGGGGGACAGGCCCTGACCGCGATCGGGGATTACGCGCATGTGTACAGCCAGCTGTTCTGGTGGGGGCTCGGTGTGGCCGCGGTGTTCCTTTTGGCTGCGCCGTGGATAAAGCGCCTGATGCACGGCATCCACTAGGACGCGCCCCCCAGAGCTACTGCGCTCGCCGGCTCGGTTGCTTCCGGTGCTCGAAATCCTCATGTACCCACAAGTACACTGCGGTTCCTGCGCTCCGGGAGCAACCGAGCCACCTTCGCTCGCTACGCTCTGGGCGGCGCGTCCACTCCGATCAAGCCGAGAGGATGCGGTGCTCGGAGCGATTCGCGGGAGCGAATCACTGCATGCGAAGTGTGCCCGAAGGGCGAAATACGTGAGGTATTTCGCAATCTCATGTACCGGTATGTACACTGCGCTTCCTGCGCGCCGGGCACGACCAAACTGCCTTCGCTCGCTACGCTTCTCAGCCCCCTGCACGGCGTTCAGGCGATGGAGTGTTTCGGAATCCTCTGTACGGGCCAGTACACTGCGGTTCCTGCGCTCCGGGCGCGACCCCGCAGGCTTCGCTCGCTGCGCGTTGAACGGATAATTCAAACGGTCGTGTCAATGGCCTGATCCGGATCATTTCCGTGTCTGGTGCGAGGCTTTTCCGGCGGTCGGGGCGGTATACTGAATAGATGGCACGGCGCGTTGGAAATCACGCGCGCAGCAAGCGTTTTCAACACGATTACAGGAGGAATGCAGCATGAGTGCACAGCCCAATCCCGGCATGGAGGTTACGACTTTCGAGAACCCCATGGGCGTCAACGGGTTCGAATTCGTCGAATTCGCCGCGCCGGACCCCAAGCTGCTCCATGAGCTTTTTCCCCGGCTCGGCTTCACACCCGTGGCGAAGCACAAATCGAAAAAAATCACCCTGTACCGCCAGGGCGACTGCACTTTTCTGGTGAACGAGGAGCCGGATTCCTTTGCGTCCGCGTTTGCCGAAAAGCACGGTCCCTGCGCCTGCGGGTTCGCGATCCGCTTTACCCGGCCAGCATCGGAAGTGCACAAGGAGGCCCTGGCGAACGGTGCCGAGCCGATTTCCGGGCTCGAGGAGACCAAGGCCGTCGACGTCCCGGTGATCCAGGGCATCGGCGGCAGCATGCTCTACCTGGTCGATCGCTACGGCGACAAGGGCGAGGTCTACGAGGACGAGTACGAATGGCTCCCGAGCGTGGACCGGCATCCGAAGGGATTCGGCCTGACTTTCATCGACCATCTCACGCACAACCTGTATTTCGGCAACATGGAAAAGTTCGCCGATTTCTACGAGCGCGTCTTCAATTTCCGCGAGATTCGCTACTTCGATATCAAGGGCGCCAAGACCGGCCTGGTGTCCAAGGCCATGACCGCGCCGGACGGTATCGTGCGCATCCCGCTCAACGAGTCCTCCGACGAGAAGAGCCAGATCAACGAGTACCTCGAGGAGTACAAGGGCGAGGGCATCCAGCACATTGCGCTGTTCACGGACAACATCTACGAGACCGTGGAAGCGATGCGCGCGCAGGATGTCGAGTTCCTCGACACGCCGGATACTTACTACGAGATCGTGGAGGAACGGGTCCCGAACCACGGCGAGGACCTGGAGCGCATGAAGAAGAACCGCCTGCTGCTCGACGCGGATGACGAGACCAAACAGAAACTGCTGCTGCAGATATTCACCCAGAACTGCATCGGTCCGATCTTTTTCGAGATCATCCAGCGCAAGGGCAACGAGGGTTTCGGCAACGGCAACTTCACGGCGCTGTTCGAGTCGATCGAACGTGACCAGATGAAGCGGGGCGTACTCTAAGCCGGTTCTTTCACGACAGGGACAGCGAAGGGAGTCGAGATGTCGAGCAAAGAGAAGACCAGGGTCGAATACATGAGCGGTTTCGGCAACGAGTTCGCGACCGAGGCCCTGCCCGGGGCGTTGCCGGTCGGGCGCAACTCGCCGCAAAAAGTGGCCTACGGGCTTTACGCCGAACAGTTCTCGGGCACGGCTTTCACCGCGCCCAGGCACCAGAACCGCCGCAGCTGGCTGTATCGAATCCGTCCGGCCGCGGTGATGGGCAAGCCCTTCGAATTGCTTCCCGAAGGCCGCTTCCACAACCGCTTTGACGAGCTGCCCCCGACCCCCAACCAGCTCCGCTGGGATCCTTTCCCGATGCCTGGCGGAGCGGTGGATTTCCTGGACGGCCTGTTCACGCTTGCCGGCAACGGCGGTCCCGAGTCGCTTGGCGGTTGCGGCATACACATCTATGCCGCCAATTGCTCCATGGGCGACCGCTTCTTCTATAACGCCGACGGTGAGACGCTGATCGTCCCGGAAAAGGGACGGCTGCGCCTGGCGACCGAGATGGGCGTGCTCGAGGTGGCGCCGTTGGAAATCGCGGTGATCCCGCGTGGCTTGCGTTTTCGGGTCGAGTTGCCCGACGGAGACGCGCGTGGCTATGTGGGCGAGAATTTCGGGGCTACGCTGCGCCTGCCGGAGCTCGGGCCGATCGGTGCGAACGGGCTGGCCAACGCGCGTGATTTCCTGTATCCGGTCGCCGCCTACGAGGACCGGGACGATCCGTGCGAACTGGTCTGCAAGTTCCAGGGCCGCCTGTGGTCGGCCGAGCAGGATCATTCGCCGCTGGACGTGGTCGCCTGGCACGGCAATAATGCGCCGTGCAAATATGACCTGATGCGTTTCAACACCATCGGCTCGATCAGTTACGACCACCCCGACCCTTCGATCTTCACCGTGCTGACTTCGCCCAGCGACACGCCCGGCACGGCGAACCTCGACTTCGTGATTTTCCCGCCGCGCTGGCTGGTGGCCGAGGGCACCTTCCGGCCGCCGTGGTATCACCGCAACATCATGAGCGAGTTCATGGGCCTGATCCACGGCGAGTATGACGCCAAGGCCGGCGGCTTCGTGCCGGGCGGCGCATCTCTGCACAACTGCATGATCGGCCACGGCCCCGATGCCGGCAGCTTCGAGAAGGCCGTCGCCGTGGATACCTCGAAACCCCAGCACGTCACCGACACCATGGCTTTCATGTTCGAGACCTGCCGGGTGATCAATCCGGTGAGGCAAGCGCTCGAGGCGAAGGAACTGCAAGCGGGATATCACGCCTGTTGGCAAGGCATCAGGAAGCATTTCGATCCTTCCGCCGCAGGCTGAAACATTGCCGTTGGGCAAGCGGGCATCGGCCGCAATAACGGCGGTCGATTCACTCAGACAAGCAGGGATGATGTATGAAGTTAGGTAGTTTGAACGAAGGCAGCCGCGACGGCACGCTGGTTGTCGTCAGCCGTGATTTGACCCGGGCCGTGCGGGCCACATCGATTGCTCCGAGCCTGCGTGAAGCACTGGAGAGCTGGGACGCCGCGGCCCCGGAACTGGAAAATCTCTACGACGACCTTAATGCCGGCAGGGCGGGCAACGCCTTCGACCTGGACGTCACGGAGCTGGCTGCGCCCTTGCCGCGCGCCTGGGAGTTCCTGGACGGCTCGGCCTACCTGCCGCACGTCGAGCGTGTGCGCAAGGCGCGCGGCGCCGAGGTGCCCGACACCTTCTACACCGACCCGCTGATGTACCAGGCGACCAGTGCCGGTTTCCTGGGGCCGCGCGACCCGATTGCGGTCGCGAGCGAGGATTACGGCATCGACCTGGAAGCCGAGGTTATCGTGGTGACGGGTGACGTGCCCATGGCCGCCACACCGGAACAGGCCGGCAAGGCCATCCGCCTGGTCGGCTTGGTCAACGACGTCAGCCTGCGTGGATTGATCCCGGCGGAGTTGAAAAAAGGTTTCGGCTTCCTGCAGTCCAAGCCGCGCTCCGCCTTGTCGCCGGTGTTCGTGACGCCGGACGAGCTCGGCGATGCCTGGAAGGATGCCAAGCTGCACCTGCCCATGCGTACCTGGCTCAACGGCAAGTGGCTGGGCGAGGCCGATTGCGGCGTGGACATGCAGTTCAGCTTCGGCCAGTTGGTGGCGCACGCCGCCAAGACCCGGCCGCTGGCGGCCGGAACCCTGGTGGGGTCGGGCACGATCGCCAACGAGGATACGAGCAAGGGCGCGTCCTGCCTTGCCGAGCAGCGCACGGTCGAGACCTTGCGCGACGGCAAGCCGACGACGCCGTTCCTCAAGTTCGGCGATACCGTGCGCATCGAGATCATCGACGCCGATGGCAAAAGCATCTTCGGCGCCATCGAACAGGCGATCGAGCGGTACAAGCCTTGATGGAGCTTTACGGCTACTGGCGTTCCTCGGCTGCCTACCGGATCCGCATCGCGCTCAACCTGAAAGGGCTGGAAGTGCGGCATCATCCCGTGAACCTGCGCACGGGCGAGCACCGGGAAGCGGCCTACCGCAAGATCAACACGCAGGGGCGGGTCCCGACTCTGGTCGACGATGGGGTGGCTTACACGCAGTCAATCGCCATCCTGGAATATCTCGAGGAACGTTATCCGCAAATTCCCCTCCTGCCCGCGGCCGCGACTGATCGCGCGCGGGTCAGGGCGCTGGTCCAGCTGGTCGCCAGCGACATGCACCCGGTCAACAACCTGAGCGTGTTGCAGTACCTGGTCGAGACGCTGGGCGTCAATGACGAGCAAAAGCTTGCCTGGTACCGGCATTGGGTCGCGGAAGGATTCGCCGCCCTGGAAACGATGCTGGTGGGCGATGCGCGTACCGGCCGCTATTGCCACGGCGATACGCCCGGCTTGGCCGACCTGTGCCTGGTGCCGCAGGTCTACAATGCCCGCCGCTTCGAATGCGACCTGGCGCCGTATCCCACCATTGTGCGCATAGACACGGCCTGCGCCGAACTCGAAGCCTTCAGGAAGGCCGCGCCCGAGGCGCAGCCCGACGCCGCATAGCTTTCACGAACTCATCCGGGACACTGCACTTCCAGGAGTTCGAGATCCGGTGTGCAATGCTCGAACCGGACTCGCAACTGTGCCGGGATAACGCAGGCGCCGCCGGCAGCCAGCGTCGTTGCGGGCAGACCGTCGAGTTCGATGCCCAGGGAGCCTCCCAGCACGAACAGGAAGGTGAAGGCCCCATCGCGTTTGATGGCGGCCTCGACCTTCGTTGAGACCGCGCCGGTGCGGCGCAGGACGTGAACGTCCACCAGGCCACCCGTCGCGTTCTTCAGGCCGACGTTCCTTGCTTCGATGCTCGAGCCGGAGCGAGTCTCCCAACGGGCCTCCTGCGCATGGTGCAGCACGAAGGTCTGGCCGGAGTAATCGCGGTGCGGCAGGTGGCGCCCGGTCGGCAGTTGCATGTCATGGTCCAGCCAGGTCTCGTGCGTGGCAGGACTCGCCAGTTCGATGACTTCGAGACCGTCCGAGGCTTCGAGCACGCGATGACAGATATGCGGTGGCTGCAGCACGCAGTCGCCCGCTTCCAGCACGAAGGGCGCGCCCTGGTCCTCGTAAACCAGGCGCACCCAGCCGCGGCGGCAGTAGATGAACTGGAAACCGATCGCGTGGTGATGGACGTTATCGGGAACCGGTCCGCCATCGGGGATGCGTATGTGCGAGGCGATCAGGTAACCGCCCGCGCGATCCGGTACCAGGTCGCGGTAGAGCATGCCGGCACGGCCGCGCGTCCAGGCCGCCGGGCCCTGGCCTTGTTGTATCGAGGCGCGTGGAGCGGGAGACGGGATTTTCAGCGGAGGATCGGCGGGCACGAACTCGATGCGGGTGCCGTTGGGAGCCATCAGCGCCTGGCGCACGGGTTCTTCCTTCGTGGCGAGCCGCAGAGTGCCCGGATCGTGGCTATCGGTTCGCTCCAGTTGCAGGTTGAGCCCGTGTCCGCTCAAGCGGGCTTGCGTCGGGGCGTCGGCCGGGCCGATGCCGTCGAGCCGGAAGCCCAGTCCCTCGATGAAAAAGCGCATTGTCGCGTCCAGGTCGTCGCCGGCAGGCAGAACGACCAGGGCAAGGCCCGAACCGGGTTTTTCAGCGGGCAAAGAGGCGACTCATGTCGGCGAAGCCCTTGAATTCGAGGGCGTTGCCCGCGGGGTCGAAAAGAAAGAAAGTGCCCTGTTCGCCGGGCTGGTCGCGGAAACGGGTCCGGGGCGCGATTTCGAACCGGGCCCCGGCTTCCTGGAGGCGATCGGCGAGCGCCTGCCATTCGTCCAGCGGGAGCACCAGCCCGAAATGGGGCACCGGCACGGCATCGCCGTCCACCGGGTTGCGGGCCCCGGATCCCGGCACCTGGCCGACGACGTGGCAGACCAATTGGTGGCCGTACAGGTCGAAGTCGACCCAGTGCGTATCGCTGCGGCCCTCGGCACAGCCCAGCAGACCGCCGTAAAACGCGCGGGCCTGTTCCAGGTCGAGTACCGGGATGGCGAGGTGAAAGCGAGGGATATCCGGTGTTTCCATGTCAGCCCTTGTCCCTCAACAGGCGCGCCTTCTGGCGTTCCCAGTCCTGCTTCTTGGCGACCTGGCGCTTGTCGTGCTGCTTGCGCCCCTTGGCCAGGCCGAGCTCCAGTTTCGCGTTTCCTCTTATCCAGTAAAGCCGGGTTGGCACCAGCGTGTAGCCGCGGCGCTCGACGGCGCCTGTCAGGTGCGCGATTTCGCGGGCATGCAGAAGCAGTTTGCGCGTGCGGTCCGGTTCCGGCGTGATGTGCGTCGAGGCGCTGGGCAGGGGGCTGAATGTCGAGCCGATCAGCCAGATCTCGCCATTGCGTACCAGCGCGTGCGCTTCGGCAATGCTGGCGCGCCCGGCACGCAGCGCCTTGACTTCCCAGCCGCGCAGGGCCAGTCCCGCCTCGAAGCGTTCCTCGATGGCGTAGTCATGACGTGCGCGGCGGTTTTCCGCAATGACCCCGGCGTTTTTTTTGCTCATGCGCGTATTGTAACGACGCCGGCCCGCGGGCCGGGTGAAGTAAAATGGCGTCCGCGCCCTTCGGGGCCTATTGGTACGTTCTGCAGGAAGCCTGATGCGCGAAATTCACCGCTCGGCACTCATCCCCTATGCGGCCGAGGAGATGTTCACACTGGTCAACGACGTGGAGTCCTACCCCGATTTCCTGCCCTGGTGCCGGGAGGCCCATTTGCAGGTCATCGACGAGCACACCATCGAAGCGGGGCTGGAATTCGCACGCAGCGGCCTGCACCGGCGTTTCACGACGCGCAATCACCTCGAGCGTGGCCGGGCTATCCGCATGGAGCTGGTCAATGGCCCGTTCCGCGAACTCAGCGGCAGCTGGAAGTTCCATCCCCTCGGCCTTGGCGGCTCCAAGGTAATCCTCGACCTTCGGTTCGAATTCGCTTCGCGCCTGCTCGAGGCCGTGTTTGCCCCGGTGTTTGCCGAAGTCATGAACTCCCTGGTCGATGCCTTCGTGGAGCGGGCCCACAGTCTTCATGGCGCGGGCTCATGACTATCTCGATCGAATGTGCCCCGCATGAACCGCAACTGGCCGGCCTGACGGCCCTGGGCATGGAGCGGGGAGCCACGGTGGCCGATGCACTGGAGCGGCTCGGGATCGAGCTGGGCGCGGATATCGAGGTCGGGGTCTGGGGTCGCAAGGTCCGGCCGGACCACAAGCTGGAGAACGGAGATCGGGTGGAGTTTTACCGTCCTCTGCGCTGCGATCCCAAGGCGGCCCGCCGCGCGCGCGCCAGAAAGCCCCGGAACTGACAGGGAATCAGGTCGGGGCCTTGTCGATCGGCTTCGATGTGGTGAAACGCTTGACCTTCCCGTTTTCGAAATAGACCGTCAGGTGATAGACATGCGCCTGGCGGTGAGCGTTGGGCTTGTAATAGTAAACGTAGCGCCAGACGTCCTGTTCGAACGGGTTGGCCAGGGTAGGCTTGCCGAACAGGTATTCGACCTGTTGGGCGGTCATGCCTACCTTGAGCTGCTTCAGATCGCTTTGTTTCAGGTAGTTGCCCTGCGTAACGGGGGGCACATAGACGCAACCCGCGGCAAAGGCGGTCAGCAGCAAAAGGACAGGAGTAATAAGGCGCAAACGCATCAGATTCCGAACCGGCGAACAGGTGCGTCATAATAACGGGGTTGATGCCTTGAAGCCAATGCCCCATGTCCGAAGACGAAGATTTGCGCGAGGCCGGACTGAAGGTCACAGTGCCGCGGCTGAAAATTCTGCGGGTCCTGGAAACCAGTGCCCAGCGGCATATGTCGGCCGAGGACGTGTACCGGACGCTGCTCGAAAGCGGTGAGGAACTCAACCTTGCAACCGTCTACCGCGTCTTGACCCAGTTCGAGGCTGCGGGACTGGTCTCGCGCCACCATTTCGAGGGCGGGCATTCGACGTTCGAGATCGATTCCGGTGAGCATCATGACCATATCGTTTGCGTGGCGTGTGGCCGCGTGGACGAGTTCGTGGATGCGACCATCGAACGCCGCCAGGCAGAGATAGCCAGCCAGGCCGGCTATGAAATGACGGATCACTCGCTCTACATTTACGGCCTGTGCGGCGAGTGCCGTTCCCGGAAACGTTTGTCCGGTACCGTATCGGAAAGTTCCGGCTGACCCGGTTCAGGCTTTCTCGCCCGCGAGCAGTTCGCGGGCATGGTCACGCGCCGTGTCGCTGACGCGGACGCCGCCGAGCATGGCGGCGATGGCTTCTACTCTCTGGTCGTCGTCCAGCAGGCTCACCTCGGTCGCGGTCTTTTTCCCGGATTGAGTTTTCCGCACGGCGAACTGCCGGCCCGCCAGTGCGCCGACCTGGGGCAAATGCGTTACGCATAGCACCTGGGCGCCCGCGGCCAGCGCCTTGAGCTGGCGCCCGACCAGTTCGGCAACGCGGCCGCTGATCCCCGCGTCCACTTCGTCGAATACCATCACCGGCGTTCCCGATCCGCCGTGGGCCAGCACTTCGATGGCCAATGCGAGGCGGGACAGTTCACCGCCCGAGGCGACCTGGGCGATGGGCCGGAGCGCCTGTCCGGCGTTGGTGGTGACCTGGAAACGTACGGTTTCCGCCCCCGCGGCCGGGCAGCCGCTGCCGTCCGCCGGTTCCAGTGCCACGTTGAACCGGGCCTGGGGCATGCCGAGGGCCTGCACGGCTTCGGTCACGGCCTTGGAAAAACGCGGCGCTGCGGCCCGTCGTTTCGTCGACAGCCTGGCGGCGGATTTTGCCCACTCCTCGCGCGCACTGTCGAAGGCCTTCTGCAAGACCTCCAGGCGCTCCTCGCTGTTGTCGATTTCATCGAGTTCGCGGGCGAAGGCTGCCTGTTGCTCATGCAGGCGGGCCGGTTCCACCCCGTGCTTGCGTGCCAGGGTCTGGTAGCGCGCGATACGCTCGTTGAGCCTGTCCAGTTCCTCGGGGTCGGCATCGGTGTCGGCGATACGCCGCAGGGAGCGGACGGCTTCCCCGCCCAGCGCTTCCGCCTGTGCCAGAGCCTCGACGACGTCGCCGAGGCCGGCGGAAGGCGGAACGTGTTCCAGCGCTTCGCGGGCCCGGGAAAGCAAGCTCAGCGCCGTGGTGTCGCCTTCCTCCAGGGACGCGACAGCAATGCTGATGGCTTCGACCACTTGTTCGCGATGGCGCATTTGCTCGTAGTGCTCGAACAGGGATTCGTATTCGCCTTCGCAGGGTGCCAGCGTTTCCAGTTCGCGCAACTGAAAGCGCAGGAATTCCATCCGGTTGGCGTTGTCCTCGCCGCTGGTCCTGGCGCGCTCCAAAGCCTCGCGTGCTTCGCCGACGGTGCGGGCCGCCTCGCGCACCCCGGCCGCGAGGTCGCCGCATAGCGCCCAGTCGTCGAAGAGGTTTCGCTGCGGTTCGGCCCGGGCGAGCGCCAGGTGCTCGTGTTGGCCGTGGATTTCGACCAGAGCCTCGCCCAGTTCCCGGAGCACGGTCAGCGGCACGGGCACGCCGTTGGCCCAGGCCCGGCTGCGCCCGTCGGCGCCGATCTGGCGATGCAGGAGAAGCTGGTCCTCCTCCGGCAGTTCACGGGCGGCAAGCGTTTTCCGGGCCGCCGACCCGGGCGGCAGATCGAATTCCGCACTGACGCTGGCGCGTTTGGCGCCGTCGCGCACCAGGCCGGCATTGCCGCGATCGCCGAGCACCAGGCCCAGCGCGTCCACGAGCAGGGACTTGCCGGCTCCCGTTTCGCCGGTCAGGGTCGTGAACCCCGCCCCGAATTCGAGTTCGGCGGCTTCGATGACGGCCAGGTCCCGCACTTCCAGACGCGTCAGCATTGCGGCGCGCGACCTCCCCATCCGAGCTTTTGCCGTAGCGTGGCGAAATATTCGTAGCCGGGCGGGTGCAGCAACGTCAGTTGATGGGCGGAGCGCCCGATGACGATCTCGGAACCGGGCTCGAGGGTTTCGGTGATCTGTCCGTCGAGCACGGCCTCGGCTTTTTCCCCCGCGGACAGCCGGGGGCTGAGGCGCAGCACATGCTCGGCCGAGGTGACGACCGGTCGTTCGCCCAGGCTGTGGGGGCTGATCGGCACGATCGCGAAGTTCTCCAGCCCGGGAGCGAGAATGGGGCCGCCCGCGGAAAGGGCATAGGCCGTCGAACCGGTCGGCGTGGCCACGATCAGGCCATCGGCGCGGGTACGGCTGATCCAGGTCCCGTTTATCCAGGTATCCAGCTCGAGCAGCCGGCTGCCGTCATGGCGCTTGATGACCACGTCGTTGCAGGCATGCCCGATTTCGCGGCCATTGACTTCGGCGCGCAGCATGATGCGGTGCTCGATGCTGTACTGCCCCTGCAGGATGGACGCGAGCGATGCCCGCATCTCGGGTGGCGAGATATCGGCGAGGAACCCCAGGCGTCCGAGGTTGATGCCGGTAATCGGGATCGGGGCCCAACCGATGGCCCGGGCCGCGGCGAGCATCGAGCCGTCGCCCCCGACCACGATCACCAGGTCCGCGTCCCCGGCCAGCCGTTCGGCGGGCACGGCGCGGGCGCCGCCGGCCAGGCCCGCGACTTCGGAGGCGGCGAGAACCTCGACGCCGGCAGCCTCCAGCGCCTCGAGTACCGCGGGCAGGAGTTCAGCCGTCTCGGGGGCCGAGACCTTGGCAAACAGACCGACACGCTTGAACGAGACCGACTTCATCCAGAGTCCACCGTGGGAACACTCCTATTATGCGGTGTATCGGCGATTCCTGCGCCGCATTCAATGGCGCTGGTATTGACGGCCGCCGAACAGGTTCTCGAAGCGCGATTGCTCGTTCACCGGTGCGGCCTGTTCCCGTGCCATCGCTTGCAGGCCGCGCTTCACGGCGGGACGCTCCGAAATCTCGTCGAACCAGCGCCCGACATGTGGGTATTTGTCGAGATCCACGCCTTGTTTGCGGTGCGAACGCAGCCAGGGGAACGTGGCGATGTCGGCAATGCTGTAGTCGGCGCCGGCCAGGAAGGCCGCGTCCGCCAGACGGCCGTCGAGGACGCCATAGAGCCGGTTGGCCTCGCGTGTGTAGCGCTCGATTCCGTAGCTGATGCGTTTGGGCGCATAGCCGCGGAAGTGGTGGGCCTGGCCGAGCATGGGGCCGATATGACCCATCTGGAACATCAGCCACTGCAGGCAGGCGTGGCGCTGCCGCGCGCCGGAAGGCAGGAGTCGGCCGGCCTTCTCCGCCAGGTAAATCAGGATTGCCCCGGATTCGGCCAGCGCGAGCGGTTGGCCGCCGGGACCGTCGCCGTCGACGATGGCGGGAATCTTGTTGTTCGGGCTGATCTTCAGGAATCCGGGCTCGAACTGTTCCCCGGCGCCGATGTCGACGGGATGAATGCGGTACTCCAGGCCGGTTTCCTCGAGCATGATGTGGATCTTGTGGCCGTTGGGCGTCGGCCAGTTGTAGACGTCGATCATGTGTGTGACCTCCATTCCACGAAAAGGCCCAATGGTCGCACATCACCGATGGCGTCGTGGGATAATAGGCGCATTGCGAACAGGTTGAATCCATGAAGCGTCTCAGTGACATCCCGGTCCAGAGCGGGGACAAGTTCACCACGCCGCAGGGCTTCACGGCGATCAAGAACGGCATGAAGACACGCACGGGCGAGCCGTCCGCCGAGCCGCATCAGCGCAAGCCGCAATGGCTGCGCGCGAAGATGCCGACCGGGGCCGGCTATGAAAACACTCGCCGCAACGTTCGCGAGCACCGCCTGTCGACGGTGTGCGAGGAATCGATGTGTCCCAATATCGGCGAATGCTGGAACCACGGGACCGCGACTCTCATGATCATGGGATCCGTGTGCACCCGGGCCTGCAAGTTCTGCGCCGTGGATACTGGCAATCCGCGTGGCTGGCTGGATTCGGAGGAGCCGGCCCACGCGGCCGGCTCCGTGCGCTTGATGGGGCTCAAGTACGTTGTCATCACCTCGGTCGATCGCGACGACCTCGAGGACGGCGGGGCCGGGCACTATGCGGCTTGCGTGCGCGAAATCCGCCGCGTCAATCCCGAGACGGCCGTCGAGGCCCTGACGCCGGATTTCCGCGGTAACACCGATCATGTCGCGACCGTGGTCGATTCGGGCCTCCAGGTGTTTGCCCAGAATCTGGAAACGGTCGAACGCCTGACGCACCGTGTTCGCGATCGCAGGGCGGGATATCGGCAGACACTCGATGTGCTGGCCTTCGCCAAGCGGCACCGTCCCGACGTCATGACCAAGACCAGCCTGATGCTGGGACTCGGTGAAACCGACGGTGAAATCCTCCAGGCTCTCGACGATTGCCGCGAGGCGGGCATCGATATCGTGACTTTCGGCCAGTACCTGCGGCCCACGAAAAACCATTTGCCGATCGAACGTTTCGTGCCGCCCGCGGACTTCGCGCGTTACCGCGAGTGGGGTCTCGAGCGCGGTTTCCTCGAGGTCGTTTCGGGGCCGCTGGTGCGTTCCAGTTATCGGGCCGATCGCGTGTTCGACCGCAACAACGCCGGGCTTTCTAACGACTGACCCGCGTGGTATGGTGCCGTGAAGCGGCACTTCGCGGGATCGCCGGCGTGCCGTGCCCCCGGAATGGAGGAAACCGGCATGCGGATTGGCTTGGTAGTGGACTCGGCATGTGACTTGCCGTTGTCTCTCCTGCGCGAGCACAACGTGGAAATCATGCCCATAGCGTTGCGTTTCGGAAACGACCGCTACGTGGACGAGCGCGATCCGGACGCCACGGTGCAGTTCTATCAGCAGCTTATTCCCGAGCATGGTCTCTCTGCCGAATCGGAGCCATTTTCGGTCGACCAGATCAGTGACCTGTTCCTCGAGCGCATGGTGACGCGTTTCGATCGCGTTCTCGTCGTGGCCATCGCCAGTTCGCGCAGCGAGATTTTCAATAACGCGACCCGGGCTTCGTTCGCTATATTGAAGGGCTATCGCCAACGGCGTCAGGCGGAGGGCCTGGAAGGCAATTTCATGCTGCGCGTGCTGGATTCGGGCCAGTTGTTCACCGGCGAGGGTGTGCTGGTGTGGGAATTGCTGCGTTGGTTGCAGAGCCAGCCCGAGCCGCACTTCGACGCGCTGCAGCGCCATGCGGAAGCGTTCAAGCAAAACGTTTACGCGTATGCTGTCCCCCAAGACCTGTTCTACCTGCGTGCCCGTGCCCGCCAGCGTGGGGACCGCAGCGTGGGGTGGCTGCAGTTCCAGATGGGTTCGATGCTCGATATCAAGCCTATCGTCGAGGCGCACCAGGGCGACACCCATCCTATCGGCAAGGTTCGCCACTTCGAAACGGCAGTCGACCAAGTGATGACCCGGGCCATCGAGCGCATCGAGGGCAAGCGTCTGCTGAGCCCCGTGATCGTGATGAGCTACGCGGGCAAGACCGCCGCGCTGCGCAAGTTTCCGATGTACCAGAGGCTGAAGGTCCGCGCCGCGGAAGCCGGCGTCACCTTGCTGGAATCCCCGATGAGCACCACGGCGGGCATTTATCTGGGGCCCGGGGCTTTCTCGCTCGGTTACGCCGCCAGGGATTGAGCGCGATGCGGGCCATGGTCCTGGAGCGTGGCGCGAGACACCTCGTGCTGTGCGACGTGCCGCGACCGGAGCCGCAAGCCGGGGAAATTCGCATCCGGGTGCAGGCCTGTGGCGTTTGCCGTACCGACTTGCACATCGTCGATGGCGAGTTGGAGCCTCCGGCCTGGCCGGTGATTCCGGGCCACGAGGTCATCGGCGAGGTGGACGCGATCGGGGACGGCGTCACGGCCTTTGCCCCGGGCGCCCCCGTTGGCCTGGCCTGGCTGGCGGGTGCCTGCGGCGAATGCGAGTACTGCCGTCGCGGCGAGGAAAACCTCTGTCCCGGGGCCGTTTTCACGGGTTTCAGCCGTCCCGGCGGCTATGCCGAATATGTGACCGCCAGGGCCGATTATGCCTATCCGCTGCCAGAGGGCGGGGATCCGGTGGCGCAGGCGCCGCTGATGTGTGCCGGGCTGATCGGTTACCGTACCTGGCGCAAGGCGGAGAAGGCGCGGCGGGTGGGCCTTTACGGCTTCGGCGCTGCGGCGCACATTCTGGCCCAGCTGCTGGTCGCTGAGGGCTGTGAAGTCTATGCCTTTACCAGGCCTGGCGATGCGGCGGGCCAGGAGTTTGCCCGCCGGCTCGGCGCCACGTGGGCCGGTGGCTCGGACAGGAAACCGCCGGCCATGCTGGACGCGGCCCTGATCTTCGCGCCGGTGGGGCCCCTGGTGCCGGCCGCGCTCGAAGTCGTGCGCCCGGGCGGCAGCGTTGTCTGCGGCGGTATCCACATGTCGGACATACCGGCGTTTCCATATCGTCTCTTGTGGGAGGAGCGGCGTATTCTTTCGGTGGCCAATCTGACGCGCGAGGACGGGCGGCAATTTCTGGATCGGATCGGCCGGGTGCCGGTGACCACCGTTACGCGGACCTATGCGCTCGAGGAGGCCGACATGGCCTTGAATGATCTGCGCGAAGGCCGCATAGAAGGCGCAGCCGTACTGAGTGTCAATTAATCATGTATGACTTTAATAAAAGCGTATTACCCACTGATAAAAAAGAACTATATAAGCTTATAGAGGCTCAAGCCAAGGCGCTCTGTGCGGACGAGCCGGATGCAGTGGCCAATGCGGCCAACCTTTCCGCCTTGCTCTTCCACAGCCTTCCGCAGGTGAATTGGGCGGGGTTTTATTTCCTGCGCGGCGAGACCCTGGTGGTCGGCCCTTTCCAGGGCAGGCCGGCTTGTGTGCGCATTCCCCTGGGCCGGGGGGTGTGCGGCACGGCCGCCGCCAGCCGGCAAACACAGGTCGTCGCGGACGTCAACGCGTTCGACGGCCACATCGCCTGCGATGCCGATTCGCGCTCGGAAATCGTGGTGCCGCTGGTTCGCGGCGGGGCCGTGGTAGGGGTGCTCGATATCGACGCGCCGGTCCCAAACCGTTTCGACGCCGACGACCGGTCCGGCCTGGAAGCCCTGGCCGCGGTCTGGCTGGAGGCGCTCGGGGATTGAGCGGGTTTGCCGCCCGGGGGCTCAGTTATTGAAGTGACCGAGCGGTTGGCCAAGGCGGATTTCCCGGCCGGGTTCCAGGCATTGCAGGTTCCAGGCCACTTGCCCCGGCCCGAAGACAAGGACGACGGTGGAGCCGAAATTGAAACGGCCGATTTCGTCTCCGCGCCCGAGTTCACAGGCCGTGGCCTCCAGGTTCCAGCGCGAAGGTTCACCGCGTCCGCCCCGGATGGGGCCGGTCACGACCGTTTCCATGCTCCCGACCATCATGGCGCCGACCAGCACCATCGCCCAGGGGCCCGACTGCCCCTCGAATTCCAGTACCACCCGTTCGTTGCGGGCGAACAGGCCGGGCACGCCGGCTACGGCCCACGGCCGCACGGGCCAGAGCCTGCCGGGAATATGACGGATACTCATGAGCCGCCCGTCGGCGGGCATGTGCACACGATGGTAGTCCTGCGGGCGCAGGTAGAGCGTAGTGAAGCTCCCGCCGAGGTATCGGGCCGAATCCCCGTCAAGCAGGTCCGCGAGCGGATACTCGATGCCCTTGGCCTGGATCAGGCGGCCGTCGCTAATCCGGTCGAGCTGGCTGACTACGCCATCCACTGGGCTGCCCAGCGCGGCCGGCTCGGCGGGCCAAGTGCGCACGTCCTTGCGCAAGCCGCGCGTGAAGAAATCGGCGAACGAGGTGTATTCACCGGCAGCGTTGCGCGCTGCCTCGTCCAGCCGGACGCGGTAATGGCGGACGAACCAGCGGATGAAGAGCCTGGTGAGCACGCCCCAGCGGCGCCTTGCCATCCAGCCGCCGAGGTGGGAGAGGGCGCGCTGCGGCAGCAGGCCATAGATGAAGGATCGTAATTCCACGGAGCGGGTCACGGGTGGAGACGGTGCTTATTCTGCCAGCAAGCGCTCGAGTTTCCGCATCGGCTCCCTGGTGCGCGTTGGATGTGCGGCCTGCAAAGGGTTAAAATGTACGGTCAATCAACCGCCGTGGGCCCGCGTGGACTCCCTCGAAGAGGTGACCGACAGGCTCCAGACGCTGCGCGATCTGGTGCGGTTCGGCGCCACCACATTCAATAGTCACGAGCTTTTCTTCGGACATGGCACCGACAACGCCATCGACGAGGCCTGGGCGCTGGCGACGCACGTGCTGCACATGCCGCCGGGCGAGGCGGAGGAATACCTCGACGCCAGACTCACCCGATCGGAAATCACGGCTGTCTACGGCTTGTACCGGGAACGTGTCGAGACCCGCAAGCCCGCCGCCTACCTGACCCATGAGGCCTGGTTTGCCGGACTGCCTTTCTATGTCGACGAGCGCGTGCTGGTGCCGCGCTCCCCGATCGCCGAACTGATCGCCGCCGGGTTCTCGCCCTGGATCGACGCGGATGCGGTCGGCCGCGTCCTGGATCTGTGCTGCGGCAGTGGCTGCATCGGCATCGCCGCCGCCCATGCCTTGCCCGGTGCCCGGGCGGACCTGGCCGATGTCGATCCGGGGGCGTTGGAAGTGGCGCGCATCAATGTCGGGCGACATGGCCTCGAGGAACGCGTCGGTGTGGTCGAGAGCGACTTGTTCGCCGCGCTGTCCGGGCGTACGTATGATCTGATCCTGTGCAACCCGCCCTACGTGGGTGCCGCGGAATATGCCGGATTACCCTCCGAGTACGGGCACGAGCCGCGAATCGGCCTGCTGAGCGGCGAGGAGGGCATGGACCATCCGCTCGCCATACTGGCGGGGGCCGCGCAGCATCTGTCGCCGGGCGGTGTGTTGGTGCTCGAGGTCGGCGCCTCGCAGCCGGCCCTGGAAGCGGCATTGCCGCAACTCGATGCGACCTGGATCACTTTCGAGCATGGAGGCGAGGGCGTCGCGGTGATCGAACGCGAGGCGTTGCTCGATCTTACCCCGGGGGCGGTGGCGTCATGAGCGGGAATACGTTCGGCCAGGCGTTCCGCGTGACCACGTTCGGAGAAAGCCACGGCCCGGCGGTTGGGGCGGTGATCGACGGGTGTCCGCCGGGACTGGCTGTTTCCGTCGGGCAGATCGAGGCCGAACTGGCGCGGCGGGCGACCGCGCGCTCGCGTTTCGTGTCCCAGCGCCGCGAGCCCGACAAGGTCGAAATCCTGTCCGGGCTGTTCGAGGGGCGTACGACGGGCACGCCACTGGCTTTGCTGGTACGCAACGCGGACGCCCGGCGCAAGGATTACGCGGCGCTCAGCGATGTTTTCCGGCCTGGCCATGCGGACGCGACCTATGAGGCGAAATACGGCCACCGCGACTGGGCGGGGGGTGGGCGGGCTTCGGCCCGCGAAACCGTGGCCCGGGTTGCGGCCGGCGCCGTCGCCCGTGTGTTTCTCGCCGGGAAGGGCGTGAAGGTGCAGGGCTGGCTCGCCGCGGTGGGTGAAATGGCGTTCGAGTGCAGGGATCTCGAGACCGTCGAGGCCAATCCCTATTTCTGCCCCGATTCCGGCAAGGTGGAGGCGCTGGAGGCGTTGCTCAACACGATCTGGAAATCCGCCGATTCGATCGGCGCCCGGGTGGGGGTCGTGGCCACGGGCGTGCCGCCGGGTCTCGGCGAGCCTGTATTCGACAAGCTTGATGCCGACATCGCACGTGCCATGATGAGTATCCCGGCGGCCAAGGGTGTCGAGATCGGCGACGGTTTCGCCGTCGTGACGCAACGCGGCAGCGGTCACCGCGACGCGATGACGCCGCAGGGCTTCGCCAGCAACCATGCCGGCGGCATCCTCGGCGGCATTTCCAGCGGGCAGCACTTGCTCGCGAGCGTAGCCTTCAAGCCGACCTCGAGCATTCCGCAGCCGGTCGCCAGCGTGAACCGGGCCGGCGAGGCGGTCGAGGTCAAGGTCGGTGGCCGCCACGATCCCTGCGTCGGCCTGCGCGCCGTGCCCATCGTCGAGGCGATGTTGTGCCTGGTGCTGGCCGACCACTGGTTGCGCGACCGGGCGCAGAATGCCGATGTTGCGCGCGACCGGGAGTATTACTGTATGAATTCGAATTTGGATCAGAGAGGAGAGTATGAGTAAGGAAGTGAACGTTGCGGTTGTCGGCGCCACCGGCCTGGTGGGGCGCACGATGATCGAGATTCTGGCCGAGCGCAAGTTCCCGGTCGCCAAACTGCACGCGCTCGCGAGCGAGCGTTCGGAAGGCGAACAGATCGAATTCGGCAACCGCAGGGTGCGTGTGGAGGTACTCGATACCTTCGATTTCTCGGGTATAGATATCGCCCTGTGCTCGGCCGGCGGCGATATTTCCAGAAAGCACGTGCCACGGATCGCCGAGGCCGGCGCGGTGGCCATCGACAATACTTCCGCATTCCGCTACGACGACGACGTCCCTCTGGTGGTCCCTGAAGTCAATCCCGGACAGATCGCTATCGGCAAGCAACGCGGCATCATCGCCAACCCCAACTGTTCCACCATCCAGATGGTGGTCGCCCTCAAGCCGATATACGATGCGGTCGGCATCGAGCGGGTCAACGTGGCGACGTACCAGTCCGTATCCGGATCAGGCAAGAAGGGCGTGGAGGAACTCGCGACGCAGAGCGCGCGCCTGCTCAACGGGCAGGAGATAGAGTGCAAGGTCATGCCGAAGCAGATTGCCTTCAACGTACTTCCTCACATCGACGAGTTCCTGGACAACGGCTATACACGTGAGGAAATGAAGCTGGTCTGGGAAACCCGCAAGATCTTCGGGGATGCCAATATCGAGGTGAATCCGACCGCGGCCCGAGTCCCGGTCTTCTTCGGGCACTCCGAGGCGGTGCATATCGAAACCCGTGACAAGATCAGCGCCGAGCAGGCGCGGGAGTTGCTGGCGAAAGCGCCGGGCGTGAAGGTTATCGACGAGCGAAAGGCCGGGGGGTATGCTACGGCGGCCACTGAAGGGGCCAATCATGATGAGGTATTCGTCAGCCGCATACGCGAGGATATTTCCCATCCTCGCGGCCTGGATTTGTGGGTTGTCAGTGACAATGTGCGCAAGGGCGCGGCTTTGAACAGTGTGCAGATTGCGGAGCGGTTGCTTGATTTGTGAGGTCGTCCTACAGACAAATCCAAGTAACTAAGGTATAGTCAACGGGTTAGAGCACTCTTATAATCCGAACTCTGAGCCACGGGCTCGGAACGCATGGAGTACAGGGGAAAGTGAATGCAATATAAGATCAATCTCCGCACGACGCTGTTAACGCTGGCCCTGGTGGCGATAGCCGGACTTCCGGTCACGGCGCGGGCCCTGGGCCTCGGTCAACTGCAAAGCGATACCCGCATTGGCCAGCCTTTCAGTGCACGAATCCCGATTACCGGCGCCAACGCCGGCGTATTGCAGGGACTCCATGTGGAGTTGGCCAGTGCCGAAGCGTACAAGAATGCCAACCTGAGCCAGCCCGATTATCTCTACAGCCTCAAGTTCAGCGTCGAGCAGGGCCCGAAGGGAGCCTATATCAAGGTGTCTTCCGACAAGCCCGTGAAGTTGCCTTTCCTGAATCTCCTCATCAATGCACGCTGGAACAGCGGCCAGGTAACCCGCCAGTTCACGGTACTGTTGAACCCGCCGGTTTTCGTCGCCGGCTCGCAATCGCAGCAACCGGTCAATGCGCCGAGCAGCCCGACCCGGGAGCAGCAGCAGCCGGTCACGACAGCCGCGCAGAATCAGCAGCCTGCCGCGCCCGAGCAACCGGCTCCGGCCCGGCAACCCGCCGCAAGCCAGCCGGCCCAGCAGCCGGTGCAGCCGGCGCAGTCGATGCCCGCCACCGGATCGCCGGCTACCGCGCCGCAGCAACAGGCGTCCTCCGGTTCCGCCCCCAGCACCTACACGGTGCAACATGGCGATACGCTTTGGGGCTTGTCGCGGCGCATGCGCCCGTCCAGCGGGGTCAGTGTCAACCAGATGATGATTGCGCTCTACCGGGCCAATCCCCATGCCTTCCGGGGCAATATCAATCGCCTGAAGTCCGGGGCCGTGTTGCAAATGCCCAGCCAGAGCCAGATCGCCCGGATCGCGGCCGAGGAGGCCACGCGGATCGTCGCCCGGCAGAACAATGAATGGCAGGGGGGGCAGCCCTCCACCCAGGTGGCCAGCGGCAACGCTCCGGCAAACGTCCAGGGCGAATCGCAAACCGCCCAGGCCGCGGAATCCCAAGGTACGGGTGAAGAAACCGCAAGCCAGTCCCAGGCCGGCGAACAGGAGCAGGTCGCGTCGGCCGGCACCGCCGGGCGCGTCGTCCTGACCACCCCGGAAGTGACCGCGGCCACGTCGGTCGCGGCCGCACCCGGCAGCGCGGTGGCATCGGGCACGACTTCCTCGGCGGCTATGTCAGGCGCGGTCGCCTCTGCCGCGGGATCTTCCGGCCAGGCCGCGTCACCGACGGGTCAAGCCGCGGGTACGGGCGCCAGTGTCGGCGGCCCCCTCAAGGTTCAGAGCAATTCCATGGCGGGCCTGGCGGGTGCCGGCGCGAGCAGCGCCGCTGCATCAGGCACGGGCGCGACCGCCGGGGCTTCCGCGACAACGTCTTCCGCCGCCAAGGGCCCGCAGCCTCAGAATGCGAGTAATGCGGCCAACAGCGTCAACTCCGTCAATACGGCCGGCGGCGAGGAATCGGAAGGCGGCAGCGGACTCATGTACTGGATCCAGCAGCCGACCGGGTGGATTGTCATTGGTGCCGTGGTACTGCTCCTTGCGGCCCTGCTGCTGTTCTTCATGCGCCGCAGGAAGTCCGGTACGAATGCGGGCGGCCAGCGGACGCTGGCGGAGAGCGCGGCGCAAGCCGGGGAAGACCACGGGCACGATGCGGGTCCGGAAGCGTCCGGGCAGATCGAGGACGGTATCCCGCACGAAACCGAAGGCGGCGCGGGAAGTTCGGCCGAGGCCGAATCGTCCGGGGGCGGCGAGGGCGACGATCTCGGTATTGCCACCTACATAGGCGGCCCTTCTCTCGACGTGAACAAGGTCGATGCGATCGACGAGGCGGAACTCCATGTCGGTTTCGGCGACTACAGCAAGGCGACCGAGGTGTTGCGCGAGGCGATCGAGCATGATCCTTCGCGGCCGCAACTGCGCAGGAAACTGCTGGATGTGCTGTTTGCCGCCGGGGATGCTGCGGGTTTCGCCAGCGAGGCCGCGCTCTATCGCGACCAGGTGGATGCCTCGGAGTGGGGCGATGTCGCGGTAATGGGGCGCCAGTTGTTGCCCCGGGACGAACTTTTCGCCTCCGCGACGGCTTCCGCCGAAGTCGCTGCTCCGGCTTCCGCGAGTGAGGCCGAGGCGGACGAATTCCTCGACATCGACCTGGATCGACTTTCCGCGGATACGGAAGGCGGCAGCGACCAGACCGAGTTCGAGCGCACCATGGACGAGCTTTCCACGTTCATCGAGACTTACGTGCCGGCGAGTTCGGACACGCCGGTATCCCTGCAATTGCCACCCGAAGAAGAGCAGGCGGCGAAGCAGGCCAAGGCCGAAGAGCCGCTCGAATCACCTGAAGACGAACCTCTCGAGTTCACGCTGGATGACGACGATCTCCCGTCCCCGAGTACGGACACGGGGCTCGCCACCGGGGAAGACGATGAGGGTGGCGAGGAAAACCTGGTCGACACCAAGCTGGACCTGGCACGTGCCTACATCGACATGGGTGATTCCGACTCTGCCCGCAGTGTGCTGGAAGAGGTCATTGACGAGGGGGATGATACGCAGAGCGGTGAGGCCAAGCGCCTGCTGGAAAGCCTCGCCTGAGCGCCTCTCGACTGCGTGACTGAGGTCCGGCGTTACGCGTTCGGCCTGGAATACGACGGTGCCGACTTTGCCGGCTGGCAGATCCAGCAGGGGCAAAGAACCGTCCAGGCCGCGGTGGAACATGCCCTGGGCATCGTGGCCGACCAGCGCGTGGATATCGTGGCTGCGGGGCGCACCGACGCGGGTGTCCATGCCCGCGGGCAAGTGGTTCATGCCGACGTGCATTGCACGCGGACTCCGAACGCCTGGTTGCGGGGCGCGAATTCGAACCTGCCGGACGATATAGCGGTGATCTGGGCACGCGAGGTGGACGCTGACTTTCATGCCCGCTACAGCGCGACTGCCCGACACTACCGTTATCTGGTCTGCGAACGCGGGCCCAGAACGGTACTCGCCCGCAGGCATGCGGCCTGGTCCTACCGGCGACTCGACGTAACCCGGATGCAAGCCGCCGCGGGTCTCCTGCTCGGCGAACATGATTTCAGCGCTTTTCGCGGAGCCGGTTGCCAGGCCAAGACCCCCTTGCGTGACTTGCGCCGCCTGGAAGTCTCGCGCCCGGGCCCGGAGTGGGTCGCTTTTGACGTGTCGGCCAACGCCTTTCTCTATCACATGGTGCGCAACCTGGTGGGGACGCTGCTGGTAGTCGGCCAGGGCGACGCCGGTGTGGACTGGCCGGTAACGGTGTTGGCCTCGCGTGACCGGCGGCGCGCGGGACCGACCGCGCCCGCACACGGTCTCACGCTGATGGGCGTCGATTATCCGCCGCGTTACGCTTTGCCGGGCTACACGGGGCCGTCTGACTGTGTAGATGCGCTATGATGTCCAGTCTGCCTGAGCGATGTCATGGCCCCATGCCCAAGGCCGTAGGAGTCCGACCATGAACTGGCTGCGTAAACTGGTGCCGTCCCGCATCGATTCCGATGCGCGCAAGTCCAAGTCCCAGCGCGGCGTGCCGGAAGGCGTCTGGATGGGCTGCCCTGCGTGTGGCGCGATGCTGTATCGCGGCGAGGTTGAACGCAATCTCCTGGTGTGCCCCAAGTGTGACCATCACATGCGTTTGCCCGCACGCAAGCGCATCGACATGCTGTTGGACGAGAAGCCGCGCCATGAGATAGCCGAAACGGTGACGCCCGTGGATTTTCTGCGCTTCAAGGATTCCAAGCGCTACCGCGATCGCATTTCCCAGGCCCAGAAGAAAACCGGCGAAAAAGATGCGCTGGTCGCCATGAGCGGACGGATCAAGGGCATCCCGGCCGTGGTGGCCGCATTCGAATTCGGTTTCATGGGCGGCTCGATGGGGTCGGTCGTGGGCGAGCGCTTCGTGCGCGCCGTGAACAAGGCCATCGAACAGGAAGCCGCTTTCATCTGTTGCAGCGCCAGTGGCGGCGCGCGCATGCAGGAAGCGCTTACCTCGCTCCTGCAGATGGGCAAGACCAGCGTGGCCCTGGCGCGGCTGCGGGCGAGGAGTTTGCCGTATATTTCCGTTCTGACCGACCCGACCACGGGCGGCGTTTCTGCGAGCCTGGCCATGCTCGGCGATATCAATATCGCGGAACCGCGCGCACTGATCGGGTTTGCCGGTCCGCGCGTGATCGAGCAGACGGTACGCGAGACATTGCCCGAGGGCTTCCAGCGCAGTGAATTCCTGCTCGAGCACGGCGCCGTCGACCAGGTCGTCGACCGCCGTGAATTGCGCGACGTGATCGTCCGCCAGATTTCCATGCTGATGAACCGCAAAGCCGCTTGACCGATGCACCTGCACCTGGCGCCCCGCTGAGCGCCTGGCTAGACTATCTCGAACAACTTGATCCGAACCGCATTGAATTGCGGCTCGAGCGCGTGCGCGAGGTACTGGGCGCCCTGGGCCTTCTCGAGCCGCCATACCGGGTATTCACGATCGGCGGCACCAACGGCAAGGGCTCGGTCGCGACCTATCTCGCATCCCTGCTGCGCGCATCGGGCCGCGGTCCGGTCGGGGTCTATACCTCGCCGCATCTGCTCGATTACCGCGAACGCATCACCATCGACGGGCAGTGGGTGGACGAAGCGGGGCTCGTATCCGTTTTCGAGGCGATCGAGCGCGAACGCCGGGATGTGCCCCTCACATACTTCGAATTCGGGACGCTCGCGGCTTTGGAGGCATTCCGGCGTGCCGGTGTCCGCGAAGCCGTGCTCGAGGTCGGCCTCGGCGGCCGCCTGGATGCCGTCAACGCGCTCGACCCGGACGCGGCCGCGGTGGTTTCGGTCGACCTGGACCACCAGAAGTGGCTGGGCAACGACCGTGACAGTATCGGGCGCGAAAAAGCCGGGATTTTCCGTGCCGGCACCCCCGCTATCGTCGGCGATCGTTCGCCGCCGCAGGGTTTGCTGGACGCGGCGGAGTCGCTGGGCGCGCAGTTGTTCCGCATTGGCCGGGATTTCGATACTGAACCGCTCGCGGCCGGCGCATGGCGATATCGGGGGATCGGCTCGACCCTGGAGCCCCTGGCGGCGCCGGGTATCGCGGGCGCCTATCAGCGGGACAACGCGGCAGTGGCGCTGGCCTTGCTTGAAACGGTCGAGCCCGCGGCCCTCTCCAGCGTCGACAAAGTGAGTAACGCACTGCACGAGGCCCGCCTTGCGGGCCGGCTGGAGCGCCGGCGCGATTCCAATGAGGTGGAATGGATCCTCGACGTGGCCCATAATCCAGCCGCGGCCCGCGTGCTGGAAGCCTGGCTGGCCGGCGCGCCCCGGAGACGGACGCAGGCCATCCTGGCCATGCTCGGCGATAAGGATGCGGGTGAGGTGGCCCGGATTCTGGCTCCGCGAATCGATGTCTGGAACCTGGCCGGGCTCGAAGGCGCGCGCGGGCAAAGTGCGGAAGCGCTCGCGAAACGTGCCGCGGCGGAGATTTCAAACCCCGTCCTGTGGGACAATATAGGCAAGGCAGTCGCGGGCGTGGCGCAAGCAGCGCGCCCGGGTGAACGTATCGTGATATTCGGCTCGTTCCACACTCTGGCCGAGGCCTTTGCCACCGGCCTTGTTCCAGCGGAGTACCCATGCGAGAGCGTTTGATCGGCGCGATTGTGCTCGTGGTCATAGCGGTGATCCTGGTCCCGTGGCTGGTCTCGCGGGCCCATCATCCTGAAGATGTCGTGACCCATAAGGCCTGGCCCGCCAGCGCGAGCACGCCCCAGCGGCCCTACGTGCTGCCGTTGCAGGCCACGCGCACGGTGGCGGCTGAAAAGACGCCTGCCACGGTGGCGGTTGCAACAACGGCTGCGACACCGCAGCAAACCGCCGCGGGGGGCAAGGCGTCGCCGGTGAATAAGCCGACCATCGACGTGGCCCGGACGCCCCCGCCGTCCCCGACGGCAGCCAGGCACGAGACGGCGGCGCCGAAATCCGGAGCCGGCAAGGCGCCCGGGATCAAGCCGTCGGCAACATTGAAGGGTTGGAGCATCCAGGCGGCCAGTTTCTCGGACGTCAAATCCGCCCGGGCACTTGCAAGCCGGCTCGAACAAGCTGGCTTCAAGGTGGGCCTGGCTTCGCACACGGTCAAGGGCACGCTTTACTACCAGGTGCGCGTCGGTCCTTATTCCAGCGAGAAGCTCGCAAGAGACGCGGCACCGGGCGTTGCCCGCATCAGCAACACCAAAGTGCTGGTGCGCGCGCCGGGGAGCGACAACGGATGAACTGGGCGGATTACGTGATCCTCGCCATCATTGCCTTTTCGGCGGTGATCAGCCTGATTCGCGGTTTCGTGCGCGAGGCCTTTTCCCTGGCGACCTGGATCGGAGCTTTCGTGGTCGGGGTGGTTTTCGTCGAGCCGGCTTCAGGGTTATTGACGCATTTCGTGCCCGGGCAGCAATTGCGGCTCGTGCTTGCCTTCGCGGCTCTGTTCGCCGTTACCTTGCTCGTCGGGATCGCCGCCAGCCACTTTGCCGCGATGCTGGTGCAGCGCGCCAAGCTCACCCGGGCCGATCGTGGGTTCGGGCTTTTCTTCGGCATCATTCGCGGCTATGTCGCCGTGGCCGCGCTGGTTGTCGCGGCATCCTTTACCCATCTACCGCAGTCGGACTGGTGGCAAAACTCGCTGTTTATCCCGTTCACTCATCCGCTGGCGTCATGGATTGCCCATAACCTGCCTACCAGCCAGCTGACTAACACGAGGTCCTGACCATGTGTGCAATCGTCGGTATCGTAAGCCGCAGTCCCGTCAACCAGGAGCTCTATGACGCCCTGACCGTGCTGCAGCACCGCGGGCAGGACGCGGCCGGCATCATGACTGCCGAGGACCGACATTTCTACATGCGCAAGGCCAACGGCCTGGTCCGCGACGTATTCCGTGCCCGCCACATGTTGCACCTGCAGGGCAATATGGGCATTGGCCATTGCCGCTATCCCACCGCGGGCGGCGCGTCGAATTCGGATGCGCAACCGCTCTATACCAATTCCCCCTTTGGTATCGGTCTGGCCCACAATGGCAACCTGACCAATGCCAAGACGCTCTCCGAGTTGATTTACCGCTCAGACCGGCGTCACCTGAATACGAACCTCGACTCGGAAGTCATACTCAACGTTTTTGCCCATGAGCTGGCACGCTGCGCCGGGCTCAAGGCCAAGCCGGAAGATATTTTCCGCGCGGTCGCCTCGGTTCACGAGCGCTGCAAGGGCGGATATGCCGCCGTGGCCATCATCGTCGATCATGGGGTCGTGGCTTTCCGCGATCCGCATGGCATCCGTCCGCTGGTTTTGGGGCAACGCAACGTCGACGGCGGGCCGGAATACATGGTGGCTTCGGAAAGCGTCGCGCTCGACATCCAGGGGTTCTCGTACGTGCGCGACCTGGCGCCGGGCGAGGTGGTCTACATCGAGCAGGACGGCCGTTTGCATTCACGTGTCGTGACCGAAAAATCCGAACTGGTGCCATGCCTGTTCGAATACGTCTACCTCGCGCGTCCCGATTCGTTCATGGACGGCGTATCGGTTTACAAGGCCCGGCTGCGCATGGGCGAGAAACTGGCCGAGAAAATCCTCCGCGAGCGGCCCGGCCATGACATCGACGTCGTGATCCCGATTCCCGAGACGAGCCGCACCTCGGCGTTGCCGCTGGCACAGAAGCTGGGCGTGCCATTCCGCGAAGGGTTCGTCAAGAACCGCTACGTGGGCCGCACCTTCATCATGCCCGGCCAGGAAGAGCGCCGCCGCAGCGTACGCCAGAAGCTCAACGTGATCGATCTGGAATTCAAGGACAAGACGGTACTCCTGGTGGACGATTCCATCGTCCGCGGCACCACCTCGCGCCAGATCGTGGAGATGGCCCGCCAGGCAGGCGCCAGGCAGGTTTATCTCGCCTCTGCAGCGCCGCCGGTGCGTTACCCGAATGTCTACGGTATCGACATGCCGGTGGCCAGCGAGTTGATAGCGCACGAACGCAACGTCGATGAAATCAATGCCTACATCGGCTCGGACTGGCTGATCTACCAGGATCTCGATGCGCTCTCCGAAGCCGTCATGGAAGGCAATCCCAGGCTGAAGCACTTCGAGGACTCCTGCTTCAGCGGCAATTACATCACCGGCGACGTCACCGATGACTATCTCGCCGAATTGGCGGAAGAGCGTTCCGACATGGCCAAGAAGGCACGGGCACGGGCCGACCTGGCGGACGTGTTGAACGAGGACTGACAGGCAGGCCGTATGTCCGCGGTGCGTCCCGGCGACGCTCGATCCACCCTCCAATCGATGTTCGAGGCAGCGATCGCTGCCGTTCGCGGTGACCGGCTGGCCGCCGGCGCGCTGAAGGGTGGGCGCTCGCGCCACGTCATTGCCCTGGGCAAGGCGGCCGAAGCGCTTGCGAACGGGGCCTGGCAGGCGCTGGGCCAAAGCCTGCGTTCAGGATTTATCGCCTTGCCGCGCGGCTACGAAACCGCTGATTTGCCCGCGGAGGCCCCGTTCGAGCGTCATGCCGGCGCCCACCCCATACCGGACGATTCGAGCCTGGCCGCAGGGGAAGCACTCGTGCGCTACGCTTCAGAATGTCCGCGTGACGAGCCGGTTACCGTGTTGTTGTCCGGTGGCGCGTCGGCTTGCGCAGAGCATCTCGTCGAGGGGGTGGATCTTGCCTTGTTGCGGCGTGTGAACACCTGGGCCCTGAGCAGCGGTCTTGCCATCGCCGAGATCAACGCGGTCAGGACGCGATTCTCTCAGCTCAAGGGCGGCGGCCTGGCGCACTGCCTGCAGGGCTGCGAAGTCGATGCCTGGGTGCTTTCGGATGTGCTCGAAGGGGGCGAGCGCTGGGTCGGGGGCTCCCCGTTGGTGGCGGTGAGCGACGATTTGCCGCCGTTACCGGGTTGGCTGCAGCGCGTGCTGGACACCCTGCCGGAAAGGCCTCGCGTCCATCCTGTCCACCTAGGCCGGTTGGGCGGCAACGACGAGGCGGTGGCGGCGGTGTGCGAGGCGGGTGCCCAACACCATGGCACGTTGACCGGTGACACCAAAGCCGCCGGCGAGAAACTGGCGGCCTTTGTCAAACAGGCGCGGCCCGGCTTGTATGCCTGGGGCGCGGAAACGACGATGCAGTTGCCCCTGTCCCACGGCAGCGGCGGCCGCTGTCGTCACCTGGCCCTGGCGGTGGCACGTCTACTCGCGGGCCGGGGGGACTGGGCCCTGCTTGCCGCCGGGACAGACGGCTGGGATGGAACCGATGCGGTGGCCGGAGCCTGCGTGGACGGCGATACCATCGCCCGGGGCGAACGGCGGGGCAGGGACGCGAGGGAAGATATGCGCCGTGCGGATAGCGGCGGGTTCTTTGCCGGCAGCGAGGAGGTGGTCGTGACCGGGCCGACGGGAACCAATGTCAACGATCTGGTGATCCTGCTGAAACGTTGACCGATCAGGTGCCCGGCAGGGGGAGTTGGCCCAGCTCGGCCTGGTCTTCTCCGACTCGCAGTACGCTGCCTTGTTCGTACCAGTCGCCGAGTACGATCCTTTCCCGCGGTTTGCCATCGACTTCGATGTGATGGATATTCGGGCGGTGGGTATGCCCGTGGATCATTCGCGGTACGGCATGGGTGCGGAATGCTTCGGCGACGGCGTCCGCGTTGACGTCCATGATGTCCTCATCCAGCGACTGGCCGCGGCTGCGGCTCTGTTCGCGAGCTTGAGCCGCCATCATCCGGCGCTCCTCGAGCGGGCGCGCCAGGAATGCCTTTTGCCAGTCCGGATCGCGGACCATGGCGCGGAACGCCTGGTACTCGGTATCGTCCGTGCAGAGTACGTCGCCGTGCAGGAGCAGGGCAGGGATGCCGTACAGGTCGAGGCGGACCGGCTCGGTGAGTAGCGTCATGCCCGCCCGCCGGGCATAGTCCTCTCCCAGCAGGAAGTCGCGATTCCCGACCAGGAAGTAGACGGGAACCCCGGCCGCGGAGAGTTCGGCGAGGGCCGCGGCCACGCGCACGTGGTGCGGGTCCGGATCGTCGTCGCCCAGCCAGGCCTCGAAGAGATCGCCGAGGATGTAAAGCGCTTCCGACCCGCGCGCTTCGCCGGCCAGGAAGGCGAGGAACAGATCCGTGATTTTCGGCCGGGAAGCATCGAGGTGCAGGTCGGAGATGAACAGTGTGCTCACGAACCGTCCTTGTGTTTCAGCAGGAATACTTTCTTGATGACGATCGGTATCTGGGGAGCGTCCTGCTTGAACGGCCCCGCGGGTCCCGTGGGCATGGACGCAATGTCATCGATGACCTTCATGCCGCCCACCACCTTGCCGAAGACGGCATAGCCCCAGCGGTCCGGGCGCGGATCGAGCTTGGTGTTGTCGGCCAGGTTGATGTAGAACTGCGCGGCGGCCGTGTGGGGCGCCGTTTCACGCGCCATGGCGATGGTGCCGCGCACGTTCGACAGGCCGTTGCCCGATTCGTTGGGAATGGGCTTGCGTGTTTTCTTTTCCTTGTAATTCTCGGTAAACCCGCCGCCCTGGACGACGAAGCCGGGTATGACGCGATGGAAGATCGTGCCGTTGTAGAAACCGCTGCGCACGTATTCCAGAAAATTCTTCACGGTAAGCGGGGCACGCTGGGGATCGAGTTGTACGATGAAGTCGCCCTCGGTGGTCACGAACTTGACTTCCGGCCTGACCGCCGGCGGATTCAGGGATACGGGCGCGGGAGGTGCGCCCGCGAAGGCCGTGGCGGCAGAGGTTGCCAGGGCAACGCCCAGGGCCAGGCGGGCGAATCGATTCATTGCCTAAGACCTGAAATACAAAACGTCCTGCATACTAACCCAACCCCGGCAGGTCACGCACCCCGCTCAACCGGCGATAAACGCAGGGTGCTCAAGGACGGCAGGCGTGCGGCGCCGGGGAGCGTATGCGAAAATTAGTCTTTCGGGGCCTGTCGGGCCGCCACTCGTTCAACACTGACACACGGATGCCATGACCCGTACGCGTTTTGCCCCCAGCCCGACCGGACGCCTCCATCTGGGCAATGCCCGGACGGCCCTTTTCAGCGCCTTGCTCGCGGTACACGAGGGGGGCAGATTCATGCTGCGAGCCGAGGACACGGATGCCGCCCGCAGCAGCGAAGAACATTTCGAAGGCTTGCTCGAGGACTTGCGTTGGCTCGGGCTGCGCTGGGACGAGGGCCCGGATGTCGGCGGTCCCAATGGCCCCTACCGCCAGCGCGACCGCGCCCGTATTTATGCCGATTACAGCGAGCGGTTGGAAAAGGCCGGTCAGGCCTACCCCTGTTTTTGCACCGCCGAGGAGCTGGCCTCAGAGCGGGCAGCGGCGCTCCGCAAGGGGGAGGCGCCCCGCTATTCGGGCCGGTGTGCGGCGTTGACCCCGGAGCAGGCCGCCCGGCGCTTGGCTGCCGGCGAGCCCGCTTCGTTGCGTTTTCGTGTTCCGCCGGGGCGAACGTTGACCTACACCGACATCGTGCGCGGCGAGCAGCAGGTCGATACCGATACGCTGGGCGATTTCGTGATCCGCCGCTCCGACGGAACGGCACCTTTCTTTTTTGCCAACGCGCTGGATGATGCCCTCATGCAGGTCACCCACGTTCTCCGGGGAGAGGACCATCTCGCGAACACGCCGCGCCAGTTACTGTTGCTGGGAGCACTTGAACTCGAGGCGCCACGTTACGGGCATCTGCCCCTGGTCGTGGATGAGGCGGGCAAGCCGTTGTCGAAGCGCAACGCGAGCGTGGGTCTCGCCGAATTGCGGGTAAAAGGCTGGTTGCCGCTAGCGATTGCCAATTACCTGTTCCGTCTCGGTCATTCACCGGAAGAGACCGGGCTCCTGGATTGGCCGGGCATGGCCCGAGCATTCGATACCGGACGTCTGGGCCGGGCGAGCGCCCACTACGACGAGGCCCAGCTTGCCCATTGGCAGCGCCTGGCCATCGCCGGCCTCGACGCGGAAGCGGCCGCCGCGTGGAGCGGGGTCGATTTCGCGCCGGGCGATGCTTTCTGGGCGTTGGTACGCGAGAATATCTCCGTACGCGACGACGTTGCCGGCTGGCAGAAAGCCTTGGGGCCCGAGCCGCCATTTGACGACGGTGCGGTGGCCACGTTGGCCGGGGCGGACCCCAAGCTGTGGGCAGTTGCGGCCGAGCTGGCCGGAGAAGGTGATTTCGGCCTCGTGGCCAGTGTCCTGCGCGAGCGGACCGGGCTCGGCGGGCGCCGTCTTTTCAAGCCGTTGCGTGCCGCCCTTACTGGGCGCCATGACGGCCCAGAATTGGCCCGGTTATGGAACTGGTTTTCTCCCGCGGAACGGATGGCGCGAATCGAGCGCGCTGCCGCCATGGCACGGTGACAGAGTAATGAACTATCCGCCCATCCAGATCTACAACTCGCTGACTCGCACCAAGGCCGTGTTCGAGCCCCGGCGCCCGGGGCACGTGGATATGTATGTCTGCGGCGTCACTGTATACAACGACAGCCACCTGGGACACGCCCGCATGCTGGTGGTGTTCGACATGGTGGTGCGCTATCTCCGCGCGCGCGGCTATACCGTCCGCTACGTGCGCAACATCACGGATATCGACGACAAGATCATCAAGCGGGCGGCGGCAAACAACGAGGACTGGCGCGTGCTGGCCGAACGCTACACGCAGCGCCTCCACGAGGACGAGCGCGCGCTGGGCCTGCTCGAACCCGATGCCGTGCCGCGGGCCACGGGGCACCTCGATGACATCATCGCCATGATCGGCCGCCTGATCGAGAAAGGCTACGCCTACGTGGCGGATAACGGCGACGTGTACTATTCGGTCAGCCGATTCCCCGATTACGGCAAGCTCTCCGGGCACAAGCCCGAGTCCCTGCGCGTGGGTGCGCGGGTCGAGCCGGGGGAAGCCAAGCACGATCCCCTCGATTTCGCCCTGTGGAAGGCTGAGAAACCCGGGGAGCCCGCCTGGGACGCGCCGTGGGGGCGGGGGCGGCCCGGCTGGCACATCGAATGCTCGGCCATGTCCACGCACGAGCTGGGCAATCATTTCGACATTCACGGCGGCGGGCTGGATCTGAAATTCCCCCACCACGAAAACGAAATCGCCCAGTCCGAGGCCGCCACCGGCGAACCGTTCGCCGATGTGTGGATGCATAACGGATTCGTCGAAGTCGGCTCGGAGAAAATGGCGAAGTCGCTGGGCAACTTCACGACCGTACGCGCATTACTCGGGCGGTGGCCGGGCGAAACGTTGCGCTTCTTCATCGCGACGAGCCACTACCGCAGCCCGTTGTCCTATACCCCGGACCGGATCAGCGAGGCCCATGCGGGGCTGTCGCGGCTTTACCTGGCCTTGCGGGGCCTCGATTTCGAAGGCGTGGCCCCGGACCAGGAGGACGCCGCCCCGTATGTCCAGCGTTTCCATGTGGCCATGAGCGATGACTTCAACACGCCGGAAGCGCTCGCCGCCCTGTTCGACCTGGGCCGCGAGGTCAATCGCCGCCGTGAGGCGGGTGAGTCCGTCGAACCGTTGGCCGCGGCACTACGCGATCTTGCCGGCCTGCTCGGGTTGTTGCAGATGGAGCCCGACGCGTTCCTGCGCTCCGGCGCCGGCGGTGAAATCGGCGCCGAAGAGATCGAGGGTCTGCTGGAGGAGCGGCGTGCGGCGCGGGCCAATCGCGATTTCAGGCGAGCCGACGAGATCCGCGACCAACTGACCGGCCTCGGCATCGTCCTCGAAGACACGGCCTCCGGAACCTTATGGCGGCGCGGCTGAGGGGCGCGATGCAATACAAGCCGGTAAACCTCGCGGACAAGTTCGGCAAGTTCTCCGATCACTGGTCGCCACGCGTCATCGCGGAAATGAATGACTATCAATTCAAGCTGGCGAAGATCGAGGGCGAATTCGTGTGGCACCGGCATGAGGACACGGATGAAGTCTTCATCGTCCTGGCGGGCGCCATGAAGATCGAATTTCCGGACGGCGAGGTTTCCCTCCAGGCTGGCGAAATGTTCGTGGTGCCGGGAGGCGTCGATCACAGGCCTTCCGCGGAGCAGGAATGCCGCATCATGCTGGTCGAACCGCGCGGCGTCGTGAATACCGGCGAAACCGGAGGTGAACTGACGGCCGAAAGCGATGTCTGGATATAGTGGGTTCGAAGTGGAGCAGAGATGAACATGTATTACATCGTGGAATCGGACAAGGCTTTCGATCAAGCCGTAGGGGACTTGCAGGACGCCGTCGTACGCAATGGATTCGGCGTCCTCCATGTGCATGACCTCGGCGCGACCTTGCGTGGCAAGGGCGTGGAATTCGGCGAGGAGTGCAAGGTCTTCGAGGTTTGCAATCCCGTGCAGGCGGGGCGCGTGTTGTCCGCCGACATGCGCCTTAACATGGCGCTGCCGTGCCGCATCTCGGTCTACACGGAAGGCGGCAAGACCCGGATCGGCATGATCGAGCCCGCGCAAATGCTCGCCGGCCTCTCGGATGATCCCGAACTGCATGGCGTGGCCGACGAGGTCGAAGCCAAAACGGCCAAGATGATCGACGAGGCGAAATGACGGGAAGAAGTGTCACCAAGCCGTCTTTTGCGTGCCTATAATGTAAAAAACCGAACCGCGTGTGTTGGCGCGGCGCATTCCTCAATGGAGGGTTCCCCATGATTTATTCGAGCATTACCGACGCGATCGGGCGCACCCCGGTCTTCCGCATCAACCGTCTGGCCCCGGATGGCGTGGAGATGTATGTCAAGGCAGAGGCTTTCAACCCAGGCGGTTCAGTCAAGGATCGGCTTGCCTACGCGATTATTCGTGACGCCGAAGACCGGGGCGAGCTCAAGCCCGGCCAGATGGTCGTGGAAGCGACGTCGGGCAATACCGGTATCGGCCTGGCCATGGTCTGCGCCGCCCGCGGTTATCCGTTCGTGGCCTTCATGACAGAAACCTTCTCCGTGGAACGCCGCAAGCTTATGCGTGCCTATGGCGCGAAGGTCGTCCTGACCCCGGCCTCGATACGCGGCACGGGCATGATCGAAGTGGCGAAGGAGTATGCGAAGAAGCAGGGCGCCTTCCTCGCGCGTCAGTTCGAAAACGAGGCCAATCCGGCATTCCACCGCCAGACCACGGCTTCGGAAATCCTCTCCGACTTTGCCGGCCGGCGCCTGAACTGGTTCGTGTCCGGCTGGGGCACCGGCGGCACGCTGACGGGCGTGGGCGAAATGCTCAAGCTGGCGCGCCCCGACGTGAAGACCATCGCCGCCGAGCCGGCCGCGGCGGCCATGCTCAAGGGCGAGGAATGGCACCCGCACAAGATCCAGGGCTGGACCCCGGACCTCATACCGAAAGTCCTCAACCGTTCCGTGGCCGACGACATACTCACCGTGGAAGACGAGACGGCCCGCGACACGGCCCTGGCATTGGCGGCGAAGGAAGGCATTTTCTGCGGCCTGTCCTGCGGGGCGACTTTCGCGGCCGCGCTGCAGGTGGCGAAGGAAAAGGCGGGCAAGGGGGACGTGATCCTGGCCATGCTGCCGGATACCGGAGAGCGCTACCTGTCGACCTTCCTGATGGAAGGTGTCAACGAGGGCTCGGACGAGATCTGACGGCTGAGGCGCCTTCGCCATGAGGGTTCGCGTTATCCGGCTCTATGAACAACCGTATCCCGATCCGATAGCGGTCCGGGCCGGGGATCATGTCGTCCCGGACTTCGGCAAAGAGACGAATATCGAGGGATGGGTCTGGTGCACCGCCGGGGACGGGCGCGGTGGCTGGGCGCCCCGCGCCTGGTTGAGCCGGGTAGGCGGGGACTGGCGGATTGATCGTGATTTCAACGCCATCGAGCTTACGATTGCGGCCGGGGAACGGCTTGACGTGTTGGAGGAAGAGAGCGGCTTCTACCGGGTGAGGCGCCCGGATGGCGAAATCGGCTGGGTGCCGATCGATTGTGTGATGGCGGAGTAGGGAACGCGCCTGCATCAGCCCTCGCGGCGTTGGTAAGTCTCCAGCGTATTCTCCAGCAGCATGGCTCTCGTCATCGGACCGACCCCGCCCGGTACGGGCGTGATCCAGGCCGCCCTTTCGCTGGCCGTCTCGTAGTCCACGTCCCCGACCAGCGTGCCGTCTCCGAGCCGGTTCATCCCCACGTCGATTACCGTGGCGCCGGGCTTGATCCATTCGCCATGCACCACGCCGGGCTTGCCCACGGCGACGACCACGACATCGGCGCGCGCGACATGCGATTGCAGGTCATGGGTGAATTTGTGGCAGACCGTGACCGTGGCTCCAGCGAGGAGAGATTCGAGGGCCATGGGCCGGCCGACGATGTTGGAAGCTCCTACGATGACATGGTCACGGCCCTTGAAGGGTTCGTCGATGCTCTCGAGCAGCCGCATGATTCCCTTGGGCGTGCAGGAGCGCAGCGTCGGTATCCGCTGGGCCAGGCGCCCCACGTTGTAGGGATGAAAGCCATCCACGTCCTTGGCCGGATCGATTCGCTCCAGCAGATCGGAAGGATCGAGATGATCCGGCAGCGGCAACTGGACCAGGATGCCGTCGATATTTTCCTGTTCGTTCAGGCGCTCGATGAGGTAATGCAGTTCCTCGGCACGGGTTTCCGCCGGGAGTTCGTAGGCCGTGGTCTCGATGCCGACTTCCCGGCAGTCATCGCGCTTGTGGCGCACGTAGATTTTCGAGGCGGGATCCTGGCCGACCAGGACGACCGCCAGCCCTGGCCGGCGCTGCCCGGCCCGAACGAGCGTTTCCACTTCGCGGCGCAGTCTGCGCCGGGTCTCCAGGGCAACGGTCTTGCCGTCGATGATGCGTGCGCTCATGATCATCGGGAATCGGGTAGGCGCCTATTGTAGCGGGCTTGCCGATTGCCGCGTTGACCGGGACGGCACGGGCGGCTAACATGCGCGCAGGCGGGGTGTGGCGCAGCCTGGTAGCGCGCCTGCTTTGGGAGCAGGAAGTCGGAGGTTCGAATCCTCTCACCCCGACCATTCCCCCGGAATCCGGGGGTGATCGGGCCCATCCTGTCATTTGGGCTTGACAGCCACGCCAGCGGCCCTAAAATAGGCGCCGAGAACGCGGGAATAGCTCAGTTGGTAGAGCACAACCTTGCCAAGGTTGGGGTCGCGAGTTCGAATCTCGTTTCCCGCTCCAGATTTAACTAACCTTCGCGTTAGTCCAACCCCGGGCAGCCGGGGTTTTTTGTGGCTGGTGTATCGCGCCGGGGATAGGTACACTGGCACACTGTATGCCGAAGGCCAGATGGCAGAGTGGTTATGCAGCGGCCTGCAAAGCCGTGTACGCCGGTTCGATTCCGACTCTGGCCTCCAATAACATCCCGCTGGAAGCGGCCGGGCCCGGGTGGCGAAATCGGTAGACGCAGCGGACTTAAAATCCGCAGGCCGCAAGGCCATGCCGGTTCGAGTCCGGCCCCGGGCACCAATAAGCAGTTTCAGGGGATCCGATAGCGTCCAAGTTATAAGACAAAACCCCGCTATATCAGCGTTTTTGCCTCCAGCAGTGTCCGACTTCATCCGCTTGCATCCAGTGCACTCTGTGAGTAATATCGTGAGTATTGAGAGTAAAGCACTGCATTTTCAGGGCTGAATTACTCACCGTTTTTAGGCGGTTACTCACGCGAGGGTTACTCACATGCTCACAGACACCAAGGTAAGAAGCCTGAAATCACGGGCAAAACCGTACCGCATTGCCGATTCCGGCGGCCTGTGCATCGAGGTGCGGCCGACCGGCTCGAAGTTGTGGCGCTACCGCTATCGTTATGCGGGCAACGCCAAGATGCTGGGCTTGGGCGCCTATCCAGAGGTAACGCTGGCCGAGGCCCGCCTGAAACGTGACAAGGCCCGCAAGACGCTACGCGATGGCACCGATCCGAGTGTTCAACGACAAGCGGAAAGGGCCGCTGCCGAGCAAACTGTGAGTAACAGTTTTCGGGCTGTAGCCTGTGAGTATCTAGCGCGTCAGGACGTGGCCGAGGTGACGGCGGCGAAAAGCCGCTGGCTGCTTGAAACCTACGCCTTTCCCGAGATAGGGCGGCGCCCCATTGCCGAGATCACGCCGCGCGAGTTACTCACAATGCTGCGCAAGGTTGAGAGTACCGGCAAGCTGGAAACCGCCCACCGGCTCAAGCAAAAATGCAGCCAGATATACCGTTACGCCGTCCTTGAGGAAAAGACCGAAATTGACCCCACGGCCAGCCTGCGCGGCGCACTGAAAGCACCCAAGGCACGCCACCATGCCGCCATTACCGAACCCAAGGCGATAGGCGCCCTGCTGCGGGCTATTGACGGTTTCGAGGGCTCGCCTGTCACGCTCGCCGCCCTGCGGCTGCTGCCGCTGGTATTCGTGAGGCCCGGCGAACTGAGGCACGCCGAATGGTCGGAGTTTGATCTGGACGCCGCCGAGTGGCGTATTCCGGCCGAGCGCATGAAAATGAATGCCGCCCACCTTGTACCGCTTTCGACTCAGGCTGTGGCGATCCTGCGCGACCTGCATCCTCTCACCGGTGCCGGGCGCTACGTGTTTCCGGGCGTACGCACCGCAAGCCGTCCGATGAGTGAAAATACCGTCAATGCTGCCCTGCGTCGCTTGGGTTACTCAAAAGACGAGATGACCGGCCACGGCTTCCGGGCGATGGCGAGTTCACGGCTTAACGAGATGGGCTGGACGCCGGACGCCATCGAGCGCCAGTTGGCCCATGCCGAAAGCAACAAGGTTAGAGCTGCCTACGCACACGGAGCCGAGTACCTGGTCGAGCGCCGCCGCATGATGCAAGCCTGGGCGGACTATCTGGACAGTCTGCGCGAAGGCGGAAACGTGGTGTCGATCCGGAGCAAAAGAGCCTGAGTCAACGCCGCGCCTAGCCCGACGGGGCGAAAAGCCGGGCACTTCCTACCGGCCTGACGCGGCACCTTTTCGAGGAAGGCACGGAGGAAGCGTGCGATGCGGGAAAAGAATAAAGCAACTCTCAAGCAGGGCGCGCTTGTTCGCGCCATGTTCGGGGACTCGACACCGGAGGAAATCGCACGCCAACGCGAACTCAAAAAGCTTGGAGAGGCGCTGGCGGGCACTACGCCGAACCGCGTTACTCAAGCATGGGAGCTGCGCCGACAACGCCGGGTACGCGATGAGCGGCGACGTAGAAATCCGACTGGTTACAGGTTTGCCGACTGGAGGCGCGATCAGATCAAGGGCGCGCTGCCTGAGCGCCTGGGGGATACAGACAAGGACGACTTTGTTCAGGCAGCAGAAGACGCCGTAGGGCATTACAAGGCACAGCCGCGGGCTATTCCTCAGCACATTACCTTGCTTGACGAAATACAGGTGAGGCACCAGGGGAGAGTCCAGCGGGAGCAGTACCTTGGTGGTGCACCGAATCGAATAAAGAAAGCCGCAAGGGACTTGATGGATTATTTAGACTCACTGTCTCCGGAAGCGCACGACCGGTATGGTCGCGATTTTTTGGTTGTGCGCCGGCTTGCCCGTGCGCTGAACAAACCGAGATTAAGAGGTCCGCAGCGATCCCCCCAAAGGCTTGCACGCCTGGCCTTAATCTGGAACCTGTATAAGGCTTACCACCGTATCGCTGGGCAGCAGGCGCGTGGGTTTCTCAAGGTTTGCGATTACGTCACGGCGGGCGCAAGGCTTAAAGCTGTTTCCAAGGAGGAGTTGCGGGCGATGCGTGAACTACTGAAAGGTCTCAACATGCCCGATAATCGTTAAGGGGAGTAATTTCGACTCAAAATCACACAATAACTACACGCCCTATCTGTGCTCCGTGGAAGTCAAAATTAACACAAGTTCCACTAGAGCCGGTGACAACTAATGAGTTCCGAATTTCCCGAATCGCTTTTGCGCCTGCCGGACGTGTGCCGCCGCACCGGCCTGCCGCGCAGCACGCTGTACGATCACATCGCCCGCGGTAATTTTCCGCGTCCGATCCACCTAACTGAGCGTACGCGCGCATGGCCCGAGAGCGACATAGCCCGCTGGATTGATGATCGCATCGCGGCGAGCCGCGAACGGGGCGCACAGTGATTCCCGCCGCGAGAAAAAAGCCCAGCGCCTACCTGCCCGCGGACTTCCGCGAGCGAGTCGCAGCGAGGGCGGCTGAATACTATCCGCGACACGTGCAGAAACTCGGCAAGCCGAACGGCAAGGGCTGGGCTTCGTGCCTTTGCCCGTTGCACCAAGAAAAGCACGCGAGCGCAAGCGTGAACCTTCGCACCGGCGGCTTCCGCTGCCACGGCTGCGGCGAACACGGCGACCTGATAACGATACACCGGCGCCTGACCGGCCTGGACTTCAAGGCCGCCGTCCGCGACCTGCTGGGACTTTCGCCATGACTGCGTTGCCGCAACACGCCGCCGAGACGCCGCAACAGGCCGCACGACGTCTATCGGTTGGTGCTGTTCGCGACGGCTACCAACAAAAGGCGCTGCACGAATATCAACACACCGACGGCACCCCCGCATTTTGGCGCATACGCATGAAACACCCGGAGACGGGGGACAAGTGGATAAGGCCCATGTACCTGAACGAGTCCGGCGAGTACGTCCTGGGCGAACCGCCGGCGCCTGCCAGTGGGAAGCTGCTTTACAACCTGCCCGCATTGCTCGCTGACGCCGCGGCGCCCGTGTGGGTTGTCGAGGGCGAAAGCTGCGCGGACAAACTGGCCGAGTTGGGGTTGATCGTCACCACCAGCGGAAGCGCGGACAGTGTGGCGGCCGCCGATTGGTCGCCGCTCAAGGGCCGTCAGGTCACGATCTGGCCAGATAACGACGCGCCGGGCCTCAAATATGCCGCCACCGTTGCTGACAAGCTGCGCACCCTGGGCTACGACGTGCGCCAGTTGGCCCCTGAGACCATCGAGGCGCTGCCCGAACATGGCGACGTGGTGGACTGGCTCAAGGCGCACCCCGAGGCCACAGCGGATGACGTGCTGACGCAAATGACGGTCAAACCCCGCCCTTGTGAACACAAAGCCGAGGTCGCCGCCTTCGATGCCGATGGGCGCCCGAGGAAACAGGCCGACATCCTAGTGGACATCGGGAAAAGTCACACGCTCTTCCGGGACACGGGCGGCGAGGGCTTTGCGCGCATACAAATGGGCGATCACGCCGAGGTCCACCCGCTCGCCAGCACCCCGTATCGGGAACTGCTGGCACAGAGGTATTTCGAGATCGTCGGCAAGGGCTGCAACAGAAACGCCCTCACTGACGCCCTCACAACACTTTCGGCTCAAGCACGTTTCAACGGCGAAACCCATCAGGTCTATATGCGCACCGCCGAAGCGAGCGGAGATATTGTCATCGACCTGGGCTCCCCGGACTGGCGGGTTATCCGAGTCACGCGCGAGGGCTGGCGTGACGAGGATGGCGGTGCAGTCATGTTTCGCAGGGCGGGAAAGCCGCAGGCGTTGCCGAGGCCGACACAAGGCGAGTTTGAGAGATTGTGGCGCTACGTCAACGTCCAACCGGATGACCGTGTTTTGTTCGCGGCCTTCCTGCTCGCCGCACTGCGGCCCCGTGGCCCGTTCCCGGCCCTGCTGCTGTCAGGTGAACAGGGAACGGCTAAGAGCACGTTATGCAAGCTGGCCAAGGCCATCATCGACCCGTCCGCGTCGCCGCTTCGAGCGCCACCGAAGGAGACGCGCGACCTGCTGGTGGGCGCCCTCAATTCGTGGCTGCTATGCCTGGACAACCTGAGCTATCTGCCCGCGCAGTTATCCGACGCCCTATGCCGGATCGCAACCGGCGGCGCAATCAGTGAACGCACCCTGTACAGCAACCTGGACGAAACGCTGGTCGAAGTACACCGGCCCATGATTATCAACGGCATAACCGAGCTGGCGACCCGCCCCGACCTTGCCGAGCGCGGAATCCATATAGAGCTTGAGCCGATCAAGCACCGTCGCACCGAAGCTGAGCTATGGCGAGCGTTCAAGCAGGACGCCCCGGCCATATTCGCGGGCCTGCTGGACGGGCTCGCGATGGCGCTGCGCGACGTGGACAAGGTAGAGGTCGGACGTCTGCCACGAATGGCGGACTTTGCCCTGTGGGCTGCTGCTGGCCTTCCGGCGCTGGGCTTTGATCGCGGCGAGTTTATGGAAGCCTACCGCGACAATCAGGACTCCGGCCTGAGCCTTGGGCTCGAATCCAACGCCGTGGGCCGGGCGCTGGCCTCGTTCATGGAGACAAAAGACACATGGACTGGCACGGCCACGGACCTGCTTCACAGTTTGACGCCGCTCGCCGATGAGTTGATCTTGCGCACACCAGCGTGGCCGAAGTCGCCTCGAAGCCTACGGGGGAACATAAACCGCTTGGGCCCGGCACTGCGGGCGTCTGGTATCCGAATCGAGTATAGCCGCGGCAGTTCCGGCGAGCGGCTGATGACATTGTGCAAGGGGCCGCATCAACCGTCAGAATCGCCAGAACCGCCAAAATCTGACGGTCTTGACGCAAATGACGGTGTTTCCGCCCCCCTGCACGATACGCCGCCGCCCAGTGATGCCGATCTGGCGGGCTGGGAAGCGCTCGCCGAGGAAAACGAGGATGATTCTGCCGTGGAGGGTGAACTGTGAGCGCCTTAGCCGAAGTCGCCGCCGCGGGTGGCCGCGTATGGGTCGATGGTAATAAATTGCGGTATCACCTGCCCAAGGAACACGCCGAGCTGGTGGACAAACTGCGGGCCGAGAAGGCCGCGATCCTTGCCGAGCTATGCGCCCGCGACAAGGCCCTGCTCGACCGCTGCCGCACGGCCTGCAAGGGTCTGTCACTGTGGCCGGCTGAACTTGCCGCGGCCATGACCGAGGCCGACAAGGGCGCCCAGCTTGACGGCTCCGAGGGCATCGAGACGCTGCGAGCCTTCGCCGAGTCCCTGGCCTCACGTCTCAGGACCGGCACGCTGCCCGAGGGCTTGAGCGAGGCCTACGCGCGCTTGCGCCGTGAGCTGGCTGCGCACCCCGGCCTCAAGTTTGCTTCCGAAGTGCTCGACCCTGACAGCGATCCTGTTTTGATCGCATGCGCGATCCGTGGGCGCGGATTCGTGACGCTAAGGATCGAGCGCTCGCGTTATGACGGCTTCAAGCTGATCGAGATTATTCACCGCGCCAGCATGGCGCCTAACCGAGGGAAAGATGATGAATGTTAAAGCAGAACTGCGTGAGACGAACTTTTTTACGCGCTACTACTGTCACGTGTGCGGCGGCTGTACTGAGAAAGTTGCCATATTGACGGAGGTGCCGGACGGCGAATACGAGGGCTTTCGGGTGTGCGAGAGGTGCCTGGAAGCCGGCGACATTCCCGCAAAGATGTGCAAGCACGCCGATGAGCTAAACGAGTTTGCGGAGGAGTTGCGCAAGTTGGCCCCTGCGCTGGAGGTTCCGAGCAGGGACGAATATCAAGCGGCCGAACGGCGCTACGAGGAGAAATGGCGAGCTGCCGAGGCGGTGGCCGAATGATTAAGGAGCAACTGACAATGAGACTTCCAACGTTATCGCAGTTCGGCGCGTGCCCAGTGTGCCATGAGGCGAGACTGTTCATGAATGTCCACAAGAGCAACTATTGCCTGTGTGAAGATCATAAGGTTGCGTGGTTATTTGGTTGGAATTTATTATCCCATTGGCGACACGAAACGCAAGAAGAATGGGACAGCAATCTCAAGCGGCTCGAAGCCGAGTTCCAGCGTGTCGAGCCGGCCCTCTGGGAATGGGAATCGGTGCCGCTGTTCTCCAAACGACTCTATTCGTGGGGCCGCGAGTGGTTCAACTTCGCGATGTACCGTTTCCTCCCGACGTCACTCCAGAGGTGGCTTGCCGAGAGGTGGCTTGCCGATGACGTGCCTTTCTGACGTGAGCGCCAAGTCCAGAAACAAGGGCAAAATCGGCGAGCGCGAGCTTGCAAGGCTCTTGAGTGCCGAAGGCTTCGAGGCCCGCCGCGGCGTGCAGTTTCGAGGCGGCGCGGACTCGCCGGACGTTATCTGCCCGTGCCTGCCGGGGATTCACTTCGAGGTCAAGCGCACCGAGCGCCTGCGCCTGTACGACGCCCTGGCCCAGGCAAGGCATGACGCGGGGAACAAGCTACCCATCGTGGCGCATAGGACGAATGCGTCGCCCTGGGTGGCGATCCTCGACCTGACTAATCTGCTCGCGATCCTGCGGGCATCGGAGTATTGCAAGGAGGCAAACGATGAGTAAGACACGCTCGAAACGTAGTCCTGACCGGCGTCAAGATGTGAACAAGGCTCAAATTGTGCGGCGTAAAGAAGTGCAAAACTCTGCACCCAGACCGAGGGTGAGACAGGAGAAAGACGGCGCGATTATTGTAGAAGATCATCAGAGTCCAGAAACGGGAAGGCCCCTTCTTATGGAAATGCTAGGCACTACCGACACGGAGTTCCTCAGAGGGTTGCTTCATCAACTCATAAATGTAACGACCAAAGGCCAGAAGCTAGACGAACAAGGCTTCGATTACATGCTTTCGATGGTCAAGGGCATTGCCCCGCAAGACCAGACCGAGGCCCTGCTCGCCGCTCAAATGGCTGCAATCCACAATGCCACCATGACGATGGCGCGGCGGCTCAACCATGTTGAGACCCTCCCTCAGCAGGACAGCGCGGAGCGAGCATTGAACAAGCTGGCGCGAACCTTCGCGGCACAGGTGGACGCGCTGAAACGATACCGGAGCACCGGCGAGCAAAAAATGACGGTCGAACACGTTACCGTGAACCAAGGCGGTCAAGCTATCGTCGGGCAGGTATCACATGGGGGGAGGGGCTCAGGCAAAAAAACCGAGCCAACCCCATGAAACGGACTTATGCCTTCCAGAAGGCGCCCCGATGCTCGGCTACTTCCAAGCGGACCGGCAAGCCTTGCCAGGCGCCCGCCGTGCGGGGCTGGCGTGTCTGCCGCTTTCACGGTGCGCGTGGTGGTGCGCCGAAGGGCGAGGCAAACGGAGCCTACCGGCATGGGATCTACACGGGAGACGCAATCCGGGAACGACAGGCTCTAAGCGAACTCCTCAAGAACAGCAGGGAAGGGCTGCCCAAATAAAAGGCTCTTTTGAATTCTGAGCGGGTGTAGTATGACCCTTCCCGTGCTCGTTTGAGGGCACACCAGAACCCAGGAGCTTAGCCCGGTTGAAAGTCGCTATAGGACAATTTGGCGACGAGTATCAGAAGTTTGTCGTTTGTGACAACTGTGCGCTTTCGTGTGAGGCGCAAGGCGCCTCCATCTCCGATTACTACGGGCCTAAGCGCCTCTGCGGACTCTGCAAAAGAAAACGAGATCGGGCAAGACGCCGGAGTGGGTGGCTCTTACTCTTCGGAGTTGCTATGGTCGTAGGATCGTATTTCCTGCCCGCCACAACTCCCGGAGCCTCATGGTGGCTTCTGGTGCCTGGGTTCGCTGTAATAGTATTCTCTTTCATTGTCTGGGATCGACGGGCTTAGGGCGAATATATGAAAGAGCTTCCCGAACTTCCTGATGAGTGGCCTGCTCCGAACGCATATATGACTGAACTCGGTCGGATGACGTGCCTATGGGGAAGCTTAGAGGCCGCAGTTAATATTGCAATCAGCAAGCTCGCGGGGTACGAAGAGATTCTGGATTATAGAGCTGTGATTATGGTGGCACACGCAAATTTCCAGCAGCGCATAGACATGGTCTCGTCGTTCTGTGAACAGTTGTCACCAGACTATCCTCATCTCTCCGACTACAAAGCCACCATTTCTAAGGTCAAACGAGCCCAAAAGCTAAGAAACAAGTTCGCTCATAACGGGGTTGTTTACACCCCGGAAGATGGCCGAGTTACGATAAGCACGGCAAGCGCACGCGGCTCGCTTAAAGCGTTTACGGAGGATGTCACGATAGATCAGATTAGGGGGGTATCAGTGGCGATTCACGAAGCACTGTGTATGCTCCAGGAGCTTGTGACAAACAAGCCTATGCTGCCGTTTTGGGATCGTCATGCATAACAAGCCGTTCCATCCGACCACCCGCCTGCCTCGCAGTCGGTCGGCGGCTGAGCTTAAGCGTCGGGCGTCAGTAGCTTGAGCGGGAGGCATTATGGGCTGGTTTAGTCGCAAAGCGACATCGCTGAAATACGTTGTAGCCGTGGCCAAACGGAACTATTACAGGGCGCTTGTGGATAATTTAATCGCCAAGGGTGAGCGGATGAATACCTCACGCTCGCAAAAGATATTCAAGACCATCAATAACATGCAAATTGCCGGGATGCTGCTCTCGGTGAATGTGTACGGAAAACCGGCCTATGCAGTGCTGGGTGCGCACGTGATGGATTTGTTTGCCGACCTCACGCGCTCGGGGGCGCGCCATTTACCGGGCCTTAAAGGGGTGTTTGAGAAATCGCCCATGTATGTCAAGGTCGAGGCATACAAGGCGCGGTCCAAGGGCGTTGCGGGTGCATTCAGGCAGGCCAAGATACAAATACTTTGCTGGCGGGCTGAACGAGAAAGCGCGTACGGAAAGGTAACAGGAATTACGGATGAATTCATTACCTTCGCCGGTTCCCTGGCCGATGCCATACATACGCCGGGCGCACTCAACAAGGCGCAGGAATTGAGCAGGCTTGCAAGCTCTGGAGTAGTTAGATCGCACGCCGCAGTCAAGGAATTTATAGCTGAGCCTTCTTTCCAGGCGGGTCTTTTCATGTATGGGCGCGGTCTTGCCGAAATTATGCGCAAGGAGGACAAATCGGAAGCTGAAATCAAGGAGTTTTTCAGCCGCGAATCCACTCAAGCCGCCATGGGAGTGAAAGCCGTAGAGAAAGCCTATGCCGATAAGATGCAGGGCAAGAGCAAGTTTGTTTCAACCGTCAATATTTGGCTTCGCAATCTTGATAAACAGGGCACATTGCCCGCTAACACATTGGCCTTTCTGTTTCGCTCTATATTCCTTATAAGGCAAGAAGGTGTGAATGTCGTGAAACAAGGCACCGATCTTGGGTCCGGTGGCGTAAAGACGCTTTCAGAACTCGTCAAGGGTGGCGATATGACGCCAGAATGCGCGGATTACATAGCGCGTAATATCGGACGTCAGGGAGCTGGTGCAGCGCTGCTACTTATTGGGGCCATTTATTACAAGGAGTTTGGCGGTGTGCCGGGGGCGGTTCCTTACAAAAAGGATGAGCAGGGGCTGCACCCTAATGAATCTACCTTCATACCCGGTGGTTCGTCCGCTTTTCGAGGTGCACCTTTAGCGATGCTCCAGATCGGAGCGACCATGACGCGACTTTATAACAAGGAGTTTGGAGAGAAAAAGGGATTTCCTCTTGCAGTGGATGTCATCACGAAGCCTTCCCTTAACTGGTTTGTCAGAACCTTCCCCTACACGGATCAAGATCCGTATAAAGGATTCTACCAGCCGCATAACTTCTTCCAGGACATTCAGGCGGGCGTTCCAGGTGAACGTGAGAAAGTCCCGAAAGAGCGTAAGTAAGCACCGCATCCCGCTGTACAAGACGCCCGGGAAAGCGCGGTGATTGATACCGAAGCGGGTACATCTATGAGCACCACGCAGACGACCTCAGCCACAACGATCCCTGCTGTGACCACGCAAAGCCTCTGTGCGAGCGGTGCTTTCCAAAAACCCTGTGAGGCCCTGAGCGTACCGGGCAAGAAGCGTTGCCGCTGGCATGGAGCTTACTTTCGATGCGAGATAGCCGTCTATCCGGGTAGAACGACGGAGTATAGTTAGGGGTACAAGTAAGGCCGGGAGGGGCGTATGCGCTGGCAATTTGCAGTAGTAGCTATGGTGGCGGCATTATCGGTATCTCCTGCGCTATGCGCGCGTTCGCTTGGGCTTGCAACGTCACCCGCTACTAACGCAGCAACCCAATTTGATCCAACCACGGCGAGACCGGTTGCACCGGAGGGTAGCGCTCAAAGTCAGGCTTCGGCCTCGGGAACGGCCAAGCGCCCGAAAGACCTGCTGGCGCACGCCACAACCTCGGCAGTGGCGAAAGCTTCCAAACACAGGACGGTCGCCGACATTCTCGGGCCGCCACCAGCCTCGGCAGTGGCCCCAGCTTCCGCGACCCAGTTGGCTGCCGCTCGAAAACAGGTGCAAAAAAGCCGGTGTGGCTCTGCATACCAATCATGGGTCCAGCAGAAGGCTGTTACCGATGTCATGGTGGGCAGAAAGAAGCTCACGTCAAGCACACGCAAGAAATGGGTGCATCAGGTTACTACAGCATGTCAGACCCTTGCGGAATCCGGGAATGCATTCGCGCAATGGAGGCTCGGTGTCCTGTATGAGACCGTTGGCAAGGCTGGTGGCGGTGCGAGTGCTTTTCAAAAGGCGCGCTTCTGGTATCGAAAGGCCGCTAATCAGGGCTTCGGTCTGGCTGCGGACGATCTCGGGGACATGTATAGCAAAGGTGAAGGCGTCCATAAGGATGCGAAGTCCGCATTCGCTTGGTATAAGAAGGGCGCCGAGGAGAACGACGCCTCGGCGATGATCAGCCTGGCAGGAGATTACTTCTACGGCACAGGCACCAAAAAAGACTACGTTGCGGCACGCAAGTGGTATCTGGATGCTGTACACAGTGACAAAACAGGATACGCGGAGTTCGCAGCCGCGGAACCGCTAGCCGAAATTTATTCAAGCGGGTGGGGGACAAAAGCAGACAACAAGGCCGCGCTCAATTGGTACAAGAAGGAATACAAATTCGCTAGTTTCGGTAATAAGCCGTCAGTTCGATCAGAATTGACGGCACTGAACATCGGGGAAATTTATAATTGGGGCGGCCATGGGATTGCAAAAAACTATTCTCTTGCCTTGCGGTGGCTAAAGAGATCAGCGCATCCTCCCATTTCTAAATCCAATGCCGCTGGAAGCGTTTTTTTTGACATCGCGCATATTTACGCAAACGGTGGCTACGGTGTACAGAAAGATCCGGCTTCCGCTGTAGAGTGGTGGCGCAAGAGTGCCGACGCTGGCGATGCGGACGCGATGTTTAATCTGGGCTTTTCTTACGCTAACGGCGACGGCGTGCAGCGGAGCGGCGCTGCGGCTGCCGACTGGTACTACAAGGCGGGAGTTGCATACCTGAAAAATGGCGACAGAGATAATGCCCTCTCGGCGCTGCAAAACATAAAAAGGCTGGAACAGCTTTATGGAACCACGTTGCCCAACGGCTTTCTGGCCGACAGGTTGCTGGCCAGGATATACGGGAACGGGCAATCTGCCTCTTCCAACGCTAAAGCGCCTGCGGAACAGAAACACGCTGTGTTGGAAGGCACCGGCTGGCCCGTCGCCGGCGGTTTCGTGGTCACGAACCACCATGTAGTCGCCGGGCGACACTCCATTACGGTCTTGACGCCTGCGGGCGCGACGCTGCGCGCTACGGTCGCCGCGGATGACAGTCACAATGACCTTGTGCTGCTGAAAGTGAGCAGCCCGCGCAAGCTGCCGCCCGCAATTCCGGTTTCGCGCGGCGGCGCTTCCGTGGGGGAGCGTGTGTTCACCCTCGGTTACCCCCACCCGGACCTCATGGGCACGTCGGCGAAGCTGACCAACGGGACGGTAAGCTCACTCTCTGGCGTCGGCAACGACCCGCGGCTGTACCAGATAAGCGTTCCGCTGCAATCCGGGAACAGTGGCGGCCCGTTGCTCGACATGGAGGGCGAGGCGGTGGGGATTGTCGCGTCAAAGCTGGACGCGGCCAAAGTCTTTCAATGGACCGGGGACTTGCCTGAGAATGTTAACTACGCCATCAAGGCCTCATACCTGATAGCACTTTTGCAGTCGGTTGCACCAATCCGGAAGAAAGACGTTCTGCCAGTGCGTCGGGCCTCTCTGGAGCAGTTGGATAAGCGCGTGGCAGGATCGATCCTCATGATTATCGCCAGGTGAGAAGCCGCTTATCCCTTCATGCACCGGCGGCTTTTGTGAGTAATATTGTGAGTAAACTTGTCACGCATCCATGAGAAAGCCTGTAAACACGGGCATTACAGTGGACTATTGGATGCCGGCCCCGGCACCAATCCGAAAGGCATATTCATTCCCTGACGTGTTGAAGGGGTCCGCGTTCCCGGTTTGTGGACGCCAGCCTCGCGTAAAGGGATGGTATGAGATTCGCACTGAGTAACGAAGTCCAGATCATTCCCCCGACAATGACGACTGCGAGGCCCTGTTCGGGGGCGGCGCCGATGCCCCAGCCGATGGCAGTTGGCAGTGCGCCGAGCACGGCGGCAAGCGTAGTCAGCAGGATGGGACGGAAGCGTGCCCTGACGGCGTCCTCGGCGGCAGCCCTGCCCCTTAACCCATCATGTTCGTTCCGCTGGATTCTATCCATGAGCACGATCGCGTGATTGAGGCTGACGCCGATCAGCGTGATGAAGCCTACCAGCCCGAGCAGGTTCAGGCCGATGCGTGTGATCGCAAGCGCCGCCGCGCCTCCCCCCAGCGCCAGGGGCACCTCAAGCATTATCAGGGCAGGTTTCAACCATCCATCAAAATGCAGAAGCAGAATTCCGGCCATCAGTATCATCGCGGCGATAGCGAGTCCCAGCAACACAAATGCCGTGTGTTCGAACTGCTTGTACAGCCCACCGAAGCTGTAGTGGTAGCCATGGGGCCAATGCATGCCATCCAGGACGTCGCGTACAGCCTTGCCGATAGCTAATCCAGCCCCCTGCGGAGCGCCGGTGATCTGGAGCATTCGTGCACCATCGATATGCCTTATGACGTTGGGCACGCTCTGCAGCCGCAACGATGCCAAGGCGTCCAATGGGACGGGAGACTGCCCCGGTCTTGGGATCGGCAGATCGGCCAGTTTTCCGGGCGAATCGTCCTGTGGACGGGTAAACCGCATATACAAATTGAAGTAACTGTTCCCCCTGGGGATCCTCCCGATGACCTTTCCGGCGATTCCGAGTTGCAGGGAGCGGCTCAAAGCCCTCGGAGTGACTCCATAGGCGGCCAGTTCAGAGTCACGTGGCGTAATCACCAGTTGATTGACGGGATAGGCATCATTTGCGAAGACCGACTGAAAAATCGAAGACTTGCGGAGTCGGTTAGCGGCCTCATGTGTCAGGTGCTCGAGGGTCTTGGTGTCTTCCCCCTCGATGCGTACCTCAAAGGGTTGTGGCAGCCCAGACAGGCTCTCGCCCACGCGTTCGATAGTGGGTGTGTCGACGGATTGCTCGACACCCGGTTTCGAGGATTCCCGGATCAGCCGCTTCGCGAGACCGTCAAGGCGACTTGCATGGATACCATGTTTCAGCACAATTTGTATTTCGCCCTCGTTTGAATGTTCCGAATACGCAGAAGCGGCGGGCGACCCGATGCGAGCCAGCACGTGAGCAACGGCGGGATCCCTGTCCATAGTCCTGCTGATAGCGGCTACGGTCTTTTCTACCTGTTGCAGCGAGGTTCCCGGAGGAAGGGTGAAGGAATCGAGAAGGACACCTTCGTTGGGTAGTGGCAGGAAGTTGAACGGGATCAGTACAAGTGCTGCAAAACTTGCTCCGGTGACTGCGAGTGTGATGCTCAGGCTCCGACGGGGCTTGCGAATGATCCATCGCGATAGCTGCAGGTTTTTCCTCAGCAGCCAGGTGATTGTCGATCGACCATAGGAAAGAACCGGCTGGTTACCATAACGCTTCATGGCGGCCATGAGAAGCGGGACGAAGCTCAGGGAAATCAGAAGTGATGCCCCCAGGGCCGAGATCATGGCAAGCGAGAAGGGGGTCGTGAATAATCCAGCAAGCCCCCCGGCCAGCATGAGGGGAATAAATACGACAGTAGTGGTCAGGGTGCCCGTGACATCGGCCAGGGCAATCCGTTTCAAGCCGCGCCTAATCCCTTTAATGCCGCCGCGGCCTTGTTCCCATTCACTCAAGATGCTTTCAAGGACGATAATGCCGTCGTCGGCGAGCAGCCCCACTGCCACGGTGAGGGCGCCCAGCGTCAGCAGGTTGAGCGTCTGGCCCAATGCATAGAGTACGGAAATGGCTGACAAGAGCGATAAGGGAATCGTGAGTGCCAGTATCAACACTCCGCGGCCCGTGCCCAGGAAAAACATCAGCACCAGGATGGCAAAAGCCCCCCCTATGAGCAGGTTGCGTCCCAGGTCGCTTCCCATTAAACGTAATACATGTGCCTGTCGGTAGATCGGAACGAACGCAGCCCCGTGCGGGAGCGCGGTTCGGAGTCGCTGCAGCTCATGTGAGACCGCGCCGTCCACGGCAGCCGTGGAGGCTCCCTGTTGTTTCATGACCACTAGGTAGAGGGAAGGCCTGCCATCGAGGAGGACGTCGTGAAGAACAGGTTGTGGTGCCTTGACGACCCGGGCGACCTCTTGCAGTGGTATCTTGTGACCGGCGGTTGTGGTGACGAGCCAGTGTGAAAGAGCAGCGGGGGAAGCCGGCTCGCGCCTTACCGTTGCAAACACCTGTTGATGTCCCCAGTTGAGGTGTCCCGCGGGCGCAAGTACGAGGTCCTTTTTCAGTGAATCCGCCAGGGTGGGCAGAGTAAGTCCGGCCTGGATCAGGGCGGAGGGCCGCGGCTGGATCCAGTATGCAGGGGTGCCACCGCCAATCAGGTACACGTGTTGTACCCCTGGCAGACCCCTCAGTGCCGGAAGCACCTGGTTCTCGACATCGATCCGGGTCTTCAGGCGTGAAGTGTGATGCTCCAGTGAAATGGCATAGTCGGCGACTTCGTTGACTGCGTTGCCCATGACCTGCGCGTAGGGATTGACGCCGGGCGGTAAACGGGACTTTGCCCGGTCTATGGCGCTGTATACAGTTTGCAGGTCCTGCGACGGATGGGTCCCGTTGCGGAATCGCACACTCAGGGTAACGATGCCGCCCCCCATTGCCGAGCGCACGGTTTTGACATCAGGCAATGCCAGGAGCTCAGCCTCGAGTGGGCGAGTGACCGAGATTTCCAGTTCTTTGGCCCCGGCGCCGGGCCATTGGGCAATGGCATTGATCTGGGGGAAATCGAATGCGGGCAAGACCTCCACAGGGATCCGGATCAGCGCATGGATACCGTATGCCACAAGTCCGGAATAGAGGAGAATCCACAGCGTACGTCGTCGGAAAAATCCAACGAGGGGCTCACGCACGGTCAGTCCCCACTGTATTTCTTGGCGAAAGTCTTGTGGAAGATGAGGTAAGCATCAGAACTAACAACGGTCGTACCGGGCTTGAGTCCCGAGCTGATCCACGTCCAGCCATTACGCGAGTCGCCCGGCACGACCCTGACGGGTTCAACATGTCCGTGGGCGTCATCGAGGACCCACCAATGGCCACTGTCAAGCACCAGGGCTCTGTCGGGTATCGCGGGCTCTTTGTTGGCACGTGCCCCGAGGGTAACCATGCCGCCTTCACCACTGAACCATCCAGGGGGCCGCGAAATAGCCTCGAGTCCTATCCCGAGCCCATCGCCGTCACTTCGAGGGAAGATCCGGCTGACACGGACAGGAATGGCCGTGCCTCCTCCAGCAGGATGGAATTTTCCCTGCATTCCGACCCGTACCCGTCCAATGTCCTTGCCGAAAATGCCGCCAACCAGCCAGAGGTTCCCCTTTGGCTGCAGTGTTAGAATTTTTTCCCCGGTGCTGATCCGTTCCCCGTCGCTCGATGCAATGCGGCTGACCGTTCCGGAAACCGGGGATGTGAGACTACCGCTTGCTCGCAACGCGCCCAAGGTTTCTCGCGCATGGATCAGCGAGTTGCGCACGCGTGTTACTTTCAGTTTCCCCCTGTCCAGAATGTCGCGATCAATTAGCAGTGGGTAACGAGCTTCGTCGACCTTGAGTTGGTCCCGGGCCAGGGCCAGGGCTTTTATCGCCGTTTCCGCGGCGGCTCGCGCGGATGTGAGTTTGGCCGTGTAGTTTGTCCCCCCGAGGTGCCCGAGTAGTTCACCAGACCTTACATGATCACCGGGCCGGAGGTGAAAGCCCTCGAGGATGCCCGTGGCAGCCGACCGGATAACGATGTCGTGAATGGGTTTTACTGACGTGAAAAATTCGGCTGCGACCCTTCTGGCCCGTGGTTCCGCCCGTACCGTTGATATGGGAGTGTTATCGGCGGCAATAGCAGCAGGCATGCCAGTGAACGTTAAAAGAAGGAGAAGCAGGTATTTCCATCTCGGTGTGTTGGGCCTGCCGGGGAAACCGGCACCATGCCGGCGCCAAGTGATTCTGCCATTTTCAGCAATGAGGGCCAACACGGCGTTTGCCTCCTTGTCCTGCGGTGTGTGATACCGCTGTTGAGCGCTCGGAAGCATGCCGGGTCGGCCGTCTGGAAACGTGGCTGTCCGCCGAGCAATGCCGCGGCATCGGACTATGCAGACAATATCAGGTAAGCAGGGGTCCCATACATTACAGAATGTTCAGTTTTACGGTTTTCAATCGAGCTGGTGGTTGGCTTGTTTAACCCTTTCCCGGCGTACTGCTTTGACGGGGGCCGAAAGTTTCCCCGGGTGCCTGGGGGTCGTGTCGGCGAAGCATTTTATGATTTTCTGCATGTCGGCTTCCATGTCTTCGCCGGGATTCAGGATCAGCGGGAAATTCAATTCCTTTTTGGCGTAGTTGGGGACGGCCACGACAATCGGGACCTTGGCCAGGCGAGCAATATGATGGAACCCGGTTTTCCATCGAGCCGCCTTGCTCCGGGTGCCCTCGGGCGTAACCACCATGACCAGGCGTTCACGCTGGTCAAATAACTCCGCGGCTTGTTCCACGACGCCGGTGGCGCGGGTCCGGTCGATAGGTATACCGCCGGTTCGACGCAGGATGGGGGCGAGCGGCCATTTGAAGGCGCTGGCCTTGATCAGGAACGCGGTATCGAGATTGAGTGCGATGGCGCTGAGAAATCCGAGGACGCCGTCCCAGTTGGACGTATGCGGGCCACCGACCGCGACGACCTTGTCGAGGTTGGGGAAAGGCGCGATCCGCCAGCCCCAAAGCTTCAATATCAGCCGGCTGAGCGCGCGGCTGAGCGAGCCCCAGCGTTGCTCCCGGTGCGTTACGCGATTTTCGGTCATGGGGGCGGTTTCCCTAGGCAATGCCATAAGCCGTCTTGCCGGATATCGGCAGGATACTCTTCTTTATCCCTGGATGCCTGAAAAGATGCGGCCCGGATGCATGCATCCGGGCCGCTACTCATCGCTAGCTGTCGATCAGGGCAGGGTGGCCGTCTTGATTGTTACCGCCTTGCCCTGCGAGAGCGTGCCGACGCCCGCCTTGTAGGCGGCCTGGTTGAAGCCGGCGATCGTCTTGGTACGCAACTCGTTGAACTGGCCGATGTAACCGCTCAGCTTGTCGTGCAGTTCGGCCGTCTTCTCCAGGATTGGCTGGCCGGGGGCCTGGGCATAGCCGCCGAGGAAGAATTGGTTCCACTGCAGCTCGCCATGCAGCCGCGGCAGGGTATGCAGGAAGCCCTCGTCCACGTCATGCTGCACGTCCGGCTGCAGCAAGGCGTCCTTGAGCGTCTTGATCTGCTTGGCCAGGGCGTCGGCCTGTTTCCCGAGCGCCTTGCCCGAATCGCTGTCGGAGTGGATGGCGCCCTTGATGGATTCGAGCTGGCCGTTCCAGGCATTGAGCCGGTTGATCATTTCGTTGGTCGCGCCCATCATCGCCGTGTACTGGAGCGCCAGCTGCACCTGGGCCTTGTAGTCGGCGGCATTGACCGAGACATTCGGATCCAGCGAGACCGTGATGTCCTGGGTCACGCTATGCCCATTGGCACTCACCTCGGCCTTGTAATCGCCGGGCAACACGCTGGGGCCGGGATGCCGGTGACCCTTGCCCATCGGAGTCGGGCCGGGGTAGTTCATGCTCCAGGCCACCTGATTGAGGCCGGCGTTGCCGGGACCGTGCACGGTGTCGATCGTCCGCCCGTCGCGGGTGATCACGATCTTGACCGGGCCCTTGTGGCTGCCCTTGGCCGGTTTCAGCGCATCCTTCAGGTAATAGCTGAAGACCACGCCTTCCTCGGCGTTGGGCGCCATGTAGCGCAGTTGCTGGCCTTCGTCGCTGGACCAGTGGTTGAACAGGATGCCCGGTGTGGCGCTGAACAGGTGGAAGCTGGAATCCTTGACCTTGTTCGACCACTCCTCCAGCGGGCGCAGGTTGTCGAGCACGTAGAGACCGTGCCCGTGCGTGGCCACGGCCAGCGCGTGCGCATTCGGCGCGAACTTGAGGTCCCAGGCCGGGATGGTCGGCAGGTTGGCCTTGAGGGGGTGCCAGTCGCCGCCGTCGTTGCTGGAATAGTAGAGCCCGGTCATCGTTCCGGCGACGAGCAGCCCCTTGTGGTGGGGATCCTCGCGCACGACCTCGACCGGCGTATGCTCGGGCAGGCCGCGGGTGATGCGCGTCCAGCTGCGGCCATAGTTCGTGGTTTTGTAGGCATAGGCCCGATCGTTGCCGAGCATGTGCGCGTCAATCGCCACGTAGGCCGTGCCGGCGTTGAACGGCGACACCCCGATCTGGTAGACGCGCGCCCATTTCGGCGCGCCGCCCGGAGTCACGTTCTCCCAGTGCTCGCCGCCGTCGCGGGTGACGTGCACGAGCCCGTCGTCGCTGCCGACCCAGATGACCTTGTTCGGCGCCGTGGGCGCCAGGCTGATCGAGAGCAGGGTGTCATAATCCTCTGCGCTGGTGATGTCATGGAAGATCGGTCCGCCCGGCACTTCTTGCTTGCTCTTGTCGTTGCGGGTGAGGTCGGGGCTGATCACCTTCCACGTCTTGCCGCCGTCGGTCGATTTGAACAGCACTTGTGCGCCGATGTAGACCGTGTCCGCGTCATGCGGGGAGACGGCCAGAGGGGTGGTCCAGTTGAAGCGATACTTCGAGTCGGCGAGCGACTTTTGCGTGTTCTGCAGGCCGAAGGACGTGCTCGGACGAATCTGGCGCGACAGATGCGTCTTCAGGTCGTAACGGAAGGTGTAGCCGTCCTCGAGGTCTGCGTACACGATGTTCGGGTCGCTGGGCGCGATCACGGCGTATTCGCCGTCGCCGCCGACGGTCGTGAACCAGTTCTTCCCGGTGACGCCCGGCTCGTTCAGGGACGAGGTCGGGCCGCACCAGGCGCTGTTGTCCTGCAGACCCAGGCAGGCGTGGAAGGGCTGTTGATCGTCGAGGGAGACGGTGTAGGCCTGTTCGATCGGCAGCGTGTCGAGGAAGCGCCAGGACTTGCCCTCGTCGTGGCTGAGGAACACGCCGCCGTCGTTGCCCTGGAGGATCCGGTCCGGGTTGTCGGGGTCGATCCAGACCGCATGATGGTCGGGGTGCACGGTGGGGTCAAGCACGTGCACGGTCTTGCCGCCGTCGTTGGACACCATCAGGTGGACCGAGTTGAAGTACACGCGGTTCTGGTTGTTTGGAGCCACTGCCACGCCGGCGAAATACCATTGCCGTGCGGTAATCGCATGGCTGTTGCTCACCATGTGCCAATGCGCGCCCAGGTCGTCGGAAGCCCACAACATGCCGTGGTGGGTGGGTATCACGGCGTAGAGGTGCTCGGGATTGCTGGGCGCGGCGGCCAGGCTGATGCGGCCCGTGTCGCCACTGGGCAGGCCGGTGTGCAACTGGGTCCAGGTCGAGCCACCGTCGGTGGATTCCCAGATACCGCCCGTCTTGCTGCCGTCGACCAGGTTCCAGGGGTAGCGGCGCACGCTCCACATCCCGGCGAAGAGGATATCGGGATTGCCCGGTTCCATGATCAGGTCCGAGGCCCCCGTCTTGTCGTCGACGTAGAGCACCTTCTTCCAGGTCTTGCCGCCGTCGGTCGTGCGGTATACGCCGCGTTCGCTGTTCGGTTTCCAGGGATTGCCGAGCGCCGCGACGAAAACGATGTCGGGGTTTTTCGGGTCGATCACGATACGGGCGATCTGGCCGGTATCCTTGAGACCCATGAATTTCCATGTCTTGCCCGCGTCCGGAGAGAAATAGATGCCGGCGCCCGTGATCGAGTCGTTGCGGACGTTGGGCTCGCCGGTTCCAACCCAGATCAGGTTGGGGTTGGAAGGCGCGATGGCGACGTCCCCTATGGAAGATGTGTCGGCATGCGCGAGCAGTTGGCTCCAGGAATTGCCGCCGTTCACGCTCTTCCAGACGCCCCCGCCCGCGGTGCCCACGTAGTAGACGTTCGGGTTGCCGGGAATGCCCGCGACCGAGGTCACGCGGCCACCGGCGACGGCCGGGCCTATATTCCTGAAATTCAGGGCCTGGCCGACGGGATGCGAGGGGGCAGGCTGGGCTTGCGCCGCCGCGGCAAGCAGCAGGCTGCCGCCCAGGGCGAAAGAGAGGAGCAGGGCATGGCGTATCCCATGCCGGTCAAGTAAGCGTTTCATATGATTCTCCTGTGTTTGCCGGCGCGTGTATGCTGCGGGCGAATAGGCAAAATGAAGCTCGCCGCGCAAGCAGGGACCTCTTGCGCGGTATTTCCATAAAGGGGGATGGCAGTCAAGTCGGCGGGCTGTCGGTACGCCGGAAGGCTCAAGGCTTGGGCGGTTTCACGGCGGGTTGCGCCAGTATCCACCTGGCTATCGCCTGGGCCTGGGTCTTGCTGAGATTGTGGTGGGAGGGCATGGGAATGCCGCCGGTCCAGGGCTTCCAGTAGCCCGTCCCCCCATTGATGATGAAGTCGGCAACCGATTCGGCGGCGTTTTTCTTGCCTTTGTAACGGTAAGCGATCCAGCCCCAGGACGGCCCTACCACTTTGGTCTTGGCTGCATGGCAACCGGTGCATCCGTTCGATTGCATCAGTTGCTGGGTGTTGTCTGCGCCCCATGCGGATCCGGCAAGAGTCAGTGCGGCGGCGGCGAGTATGACCGGAAGGAATCTGGAACGCAACATGGGGACCTCGGTGCTGACGGGTCCCCATGTTTTAACACATATCGGCTGGTCTGTTCAGGATTGCACCGCAGCCTTTTATGCCGTACTACTGGGCGGGTGGCTTCACCGCGTGCTGAGCCAGCACCCATTTGGCGATCTGCTCGGCCTGGGCCTTGGACAGGTTGGGATGCGAAGGCATCGGCACCCCGCCGGTCCAGGGCTTCCAGTAGCCCACGCCGCCATTGATGATGAAATCGGCAACCGACTTCACGGCGTCTTTCTTGCCCTGGTAGCGGTAGGCAATCCAGCCCCAGGCCGGTCCCACGACCTTCTGGGCCTGGGCATGGCATGCCGTGCAGCCATTGGATTGCAGCAGCTCCTGGGTGCCCTGTGCCTGCGACGGTGCGCTGGCCGCTATTGCGAGCAGGGCGGCGGCTGTCAATAGAATCGGATACTTCATAACCATTTCCTCAATTAGTAACAGCTTAAGGATTCCAGCTTACTCCATAATTTCGGTACGGCGTCAGAACAGGAACCAGGCGAACAGGTAGAGCGCGTTGTTGTCCGACGCGTTCCGGCCCGAGCCGTCATAGTTGCTGCTGGCACCGTCGAATTTATTGTAAAGCGTGTACTGCGCGCCCAATTGCACGTTCTCGGCAGGCAGATAGGTCCATTGCAGAATCCAGCCATTGCTGTCGGGAGACGCGTTCGGGCCACCATACAGATTGGCATTGCTGTTACCCGTGGTGTCGAAGTAGCCCAGCGAAGGTCCGAACTTTTCCCACCAGTAGTACTGGGCGCTGACTGCCAGCGTATTGAGGTGGTTGTCGGGCTGTGCCGGGTCGCTCGCATCCAGGGTCTGCTTTTCGTGGATGAACATGCCGTGGACGGTCAGCGAGGAACGGCTGGGCGTCAGCAACTGGTACTGGGCGTCGACCGCATAATCCGTGTAATCGTCCGTGGGCCCACTGAGAGGCGCCCCTCCACCCGGATACAGCTGCTGGTACATGCCGAAGGTTCCGACTTCGAGCGAGTTCGTGTAGTTGCCCTTCGTGCTCCAGTTATGCTCCCAGGCCACGCGCCAGTAGGGCGCGACGTTCTTGATCACGTTGCTGGCCGTCGAGTCGAGCGGCTGCGATTGCCCGATCTGGGAGGACCGATACAGGCTCACACCGGCGTAGATGCTGTTGTTGAACCAGGCATAGGCGCCCAGGCCCGCCACGGCACCACCGAGATCGAGGATCTGCGGTCCGGCCGACGGTCCCGGCGCATTGTCCGAGCCGAGATAGGGGAAGCCCCAGGCCGGCGTGCTGTTCCACGGATCATCCACGGTCGGGTTGTTGTTCAACGTGAGACCCCAGACAACTGGTGATTTACCCAGCATTGCAGTGTTCGCATAGCGGATATCGGTGTTGTCCAGCGAGAAATGATCATCCCCTTCGGTGTAGGTGATCTGGATGAACGATCCCAGATGAGGCGCGATGCGTCCGGCATAGAACAGGCTCAACTGATCCGGGAACGCGACCGTTCCGTTCTGGCTATCCGGCTGCGCCTTGTTGAGCACCGTGTCGGAAACCAGCACCATCGCGGAGATGGGCGGAAACTTGCTGATGCTTTCGGTCGGTGTCTTGCCGGGAGACGATGGGCTGAGCGTGCTGGAACTCAGCACGTAGCCGTTCATTTTGAAGTAGCGGCCGAAAGCGGTCAGCTGCGGCGCCACCGTGTGGCAGGTCTCGCAAGGCAAACCCGTCTGGCGCGAGTAGCTCGGAACCGCGAACGCGTTCCGGGCTCCGAAGCCAAGCAGGCCGAGTGCGAGCATGGAGATGACGACGAAATGTCGGTTGGTTCGAGAGTACATGGACAGCCCCCTTCCCTGGATAGATGAACCGCGGAGAAGAATATTACTTCGACGGGAGCTGCCACTTGATTACAGTCAAGCGGCCCAAGATTAGTTTAGTCAGAGACGAAATTCACGTGGGCAGCGTTGTTCGAGTTCGCCCCGGTTCATGACTTTGATGTCGCGGCGTGAAATTTCAATCAGGGAATCGGCCGCGAAACGGCTCAATGCACGACTGACGGTTTCCGGCGCCAGGCGCAGGTAGCTTGCGATGTCCTGGCGGCTCATCGGCAGCACGAAATGTATCTGAGAGAATCCGCGGGCGCGCATGCGGTCGCCGAAACCGAGCAGGAACGCGGCCAGGCGCTCATCGACCGAATGGTGGGCCGAGAGCGAGTAGGAGGTTTCCAGATCGCGGCTCATCAGGCGGAAGAGCTGCTTCTGGAGGTTGGGAATGCGCCGGGTCATTTCGCTCAATTCGTCGAACGGCAGTCGGCACACCATGGCCGTGTCCAGCGCCAGCGCAGAGCATTGGTGGGTGCCGCGATGAATGGCATCCATACCGACCAGTTCGCCGGGCAGATGAAAACCCAGCACCTGCTCGTCACCGTTCTCGGTGTCGACGTAGGACTTGATGCAGCCGGAGCGCACGGCGTACAGGGACAAGAAAGGTTCCCCTTGGTGGAACAGGTGATCGCCGCCATGCAGGGGGCCGAGGGTTTCCACCATCGAGTCCAGGAGCTCGATGTCCTGGGCGGTCACGCCGACGGGCAGGCAGAGATCCTGCAGGGAACACCGGCTGCAGGCCTGGCGTAAGCGTTCGAGGTTCAGTGTGCGGGCAGATTCCGTGTTAGTCATATCCCGCCTCCAGATGCAGCTAGTAGTCAATACTAACAATAATATGCCCAATTTCAAGAAAACCCGATCCCGGGTGTTTGCGTCCTATCGGGCATATGGGCGAAACTAGGCCGCCGCTGCGGTATCTCCGCCGGCCCCGACAAGCCCGAATAAGGAGGGTAGCACCTTGAATGCCTCACGTTCCCTGCGTTTTCTGCTGATTGCCAGTGCCATGTCCCTGGTTGCCTCTTTGCCCATGGCCGCCCAGGCGCAGACCTTCCCGGGCAGCGCGCTCAAGGCCCTCTCATGGCGGTTGGTCGGCCCGTTTCGGGGAGGGCGCTCGGTAGCGGTTGCCGGTGTCACGGGCAAACCGCGCACTTTCTACTTCGGCGGCGCCAATGGCGGCGTCTGGAAAACGACCGACGGCGGTATCAGCTGGCATAACGTATCGGATTGCTGCCTGAGCACCGGGGCGATCGGGGCACTGGCGGTTGCCCCATCGGATTCCAATGTCATCTATGCCGGCACCGGCGAACCCTTTCCCCGCGGCAACATGGCAACCGGGAATGGCGTCTGGAAAACGACTGATGCCGGCAAAACCTGGACGCACGCAGGCCTTGCCGATACCCGGGTGATCGCCAGCATCGTCGTCGATCCCCGCAATCCCGATCATGTCTATGTCGCGGCTCTCGGGCATATGTTCGGGCCCAACAGCGAACGCGGCGTTTACGAGTCCACGGACGGTGGCGGGCACTGGAAAAAGATCCTCTATGTCGACCAGCACACCGGCGCCGTCAACCTGGTCATGGACCCGAAGAACCCGCGTATTCTCTATGCGGCCATGTGGCAGGTCGAGCGCCGCCCGTGGTACTTCTCCAGCGGCGGGCCGGGTAGCGGCCTGTACAAGACGGCCGATGGCGGCGCCCATTGGCAAAACCTCAGTCATAATCCCGGCATGCCCAAGGGCGTGATCGGCAAGATCGACATCGCAGTGGCGGCTTCCAACCCGAAGCGCCTGTATGCGATGGTCGAGGCCAAGGCCGGCGGCCTGTTCCGTTCGGACGACGCCGGCGCGAGCTGGCAGCGCGTCTATCACAAATCGAACCTGACTCAGCGTGCCTGGTATTTCAGCGAGATCTTCGTCGATCCCAAGAATCCCGACCAGGTCTATGCGCCGCAGGTGGCGGGCCTGTTCGTCTCCAATGACGGCGGGCACAGCTTCGAGCCCCTGTCCACGCCCCACGGCGACAACCACACGCTGTGGATCAATCCGGACAACCCCGACACCATGATCGTGAGCAACGACGGCGGTGCCGCGGTCAGCTACAACGGCGGCCGTTCCTGGTCCAGCGAGGACAACCAGCCGACCGCGCAGTTTTATCACGTCTCGCTGGATGACCAGTTCCCGTTTCATATCTACGGGGCCCAGCAGGACAACACCACGGTCGAGATCACCAGCCGCAATACCCATGGTTACGCCATCGGCGACAAGAACTGGCGCGACGTGGCCGGCGGTGAAAGCGGCTTCGTGGTGCCCGTGCCGGGCAAGCCCTGGATCACCTATGGCGGGGGCTATGACGGCGCCTTCATGAAGTTCAATACGCGCAACGACGCGACCACGTTGCTGGATCCGTGGCCGGACAATGCCATGGGCTATCCGGCGAAGGACTTGAAGTACCGCTTCCAGTGGACCTACCCGATCGTTGTGTCCAAGCATGACCCGAACACGATCTACGTCGGCTCGCAATACGTGATGCGCTCCACCGACGGCGGATTGACATGGCAGACCGTCAGCCCGGATCTGACGCGCAACGACGCCAAGCGCCAGGCCTCATCGGGCGGCCCGATCACCCAGGACAACACCTCCGTCGAGTACTACGATACCGTGTTCGCCCTGGCCGAATCGCCGCTCAAGGCGGGTCTGCTCTGGGCCGGCACCGATGACGGCAAGGTCTGGGTCAAGCGTGCCGGCAACTCGCATTGGCAGGACGTGACGCCCGGCGGCCTGCCCGGGTGGACGACGATCAGCATGATCGATCCTTCGCCGCTCAAGCCCGGCACCGCATTTCTGGCGGCACGCCGTTACCGTCAGGACGACTACAAGCCCTACATTTACAAAACGACCGACTACGGCCGCCACTGGAGCCGGATAACGAACGGGTTGCCGGATGATCAGTCGAGCTTCGTCGTGCGCCAGGATACGCAGGACCCGAACCTGCTTTTCGCGGGCACGCTCAACGGCGTATACGTGTCATTCAATGGTGGCACTCACTGGCAGCCGCTGCAGCTCAACCTGCCGCACACGGCCGTGCGCGACATGGCCATCCAACCGCAGTACAACGCGTTGGTGCTGGCTACGCACGGGCGCGCGTTCTGGGTGCTCGACAACCTGCAGCCGCTGCGTGAACTCACGCGCAAGGCCGTGGATGGCGATGCGTTCCTGTTCACCCCGCAAACCGCTTACCTCACCGGTGGCGGGCAGTTCCCTGGCGCCAACAAGCGTGGCATGGGTGAAAATCCGCCCAACGGGGTAACGGTGTTCTACGAGCTGAAGCAGGCATCCAAGGCCGGCGAGAAGGTCAGCCTGAGCTTTGCCGATGCCCGGGGCAAGACGCTTGCCTCCTTCTCGAACGTGGAAACCCCGCAGGGCACGCCCGTGCGCGAGAGCAAGGATTTTTATCCCCCCAGGCACATGCACCAGCAGGGGATCGTGCCGACCTCCGCCGGCATGAACCGCTTTGTCTGGAACCTGCGTCTGCCGTCGGCCAAGGCCATTCCCGGCAGCGTCGTATGGTTCGGATCCATGCGCGGCCCGCGCGTGCCGCCCGGCACCTACACGGCGACATTGACGGTCGGCGGCAAGGCCTACACGCGTCATTTCACAGTCGCCAAGGATCCGCGCGTGAGCGCCACCCAGGCGGATCTCGACGCTCAGTTCTCGTTCCTCGAGCGTTTGCACACGACGCTGAACACGCTCAACACGACCGTGCTCGACTTGCGCAGTCTGCGCAAGCAGATCGCGTCCTACCAGCCGCGCCTGGCGAAGGGGTCCGACGCGGCGAAGGAAGCGAAAGCGATCGTCAAGCGGCTGGACACGATTGAACAGACGTTGATGCAGACCAAGTCGCATGCCTCGGAGGACCCGCTCAACCATCCGGTGCGCCTGCGCAGCAAGCTCGCCACGCTCGCGTTCGAGGCCGGGACTTCGCTCAGCCGTCCCACGCAGGCGGAAGAAGAGGTCTGGAAAGAACTTTCGGCGAAGGTCGACGCCCAGCTCGCCGATTGGCGGCGGGTGCAGAGTGATGCGATACCCAAGCTCAACACCCTGATCCGCCAGGCTAACCTGCCGCCGCTCACGGCAAAGAGCGGTCCCGGGAAATAATCCCGTCACCGGCTGCCTCTCCGTTGCAGGAGAGGCAGCCGGTTATTGTCCGATCACGTAGAGGATGTCGGCGCCGCTGATCGTGCCTGATTCCGCCTCCAGGGCCCAGTGCCGGCTCAACGTGTAACGGATGCGGAGCAGATTGATCGGGGCATACAGGCCGATGCCGTAGCTCACATACAGCCGGGGCGACAGGTACTTGCCCAGGAACAGCGACGCCTGGTTTGCGTTGGCGCTGTAGGGGCTGGCGCTTTCGACGCTGACCGTGTCGACCCCCACCTGCTCGCCCAGCGTCTTGGCGAGCAGGGTGCCGCCGGCGATGCCGATGGCGTTCGCCGCCTGGTTGAGCGTGCTTTGCTCCGAGCCGCTGGTCTGCTCCATGCCGTGGCCGAAGAGCAGGTAGGCGAGGGCGTTGGACTGCGTCATGGGCGGGTCGGAGAACACCTGCAGTTTCGGATTGCGCAACGTGCCCGTGACTTGCAGTCCGGCGGTCACGGTACCGACCTTGCGTATGGCGCGCATGTCGAGCCCCGGATTGGTGACGGTGCCGCCGCTGAACAGCAGGCGGCCGTGTTCGATGGTCAGGTCCTGCCCGTAGGCTTTGTACTGGCCGTCGAGGATTTTCAGCTCCCCGCTGCCGGTGGTGAGCCTGCCCGGCGAATCCTGCAGTTCCAGTTCGCCGCCGATTCGCCCGCTCAGCCCGTAGCCGGTGAACTGCACTTGCTGGCCGAGCTTGATGTGCAGGTGTGCGCTGAGTGTCCACTTGGGGCTGGGCGTTGCGTTTTCCCCGACGATTACCAAATCGGGGGTGGGGGTGATCGCGCCGGAAAAATGCGGCGGCCGGATGTGGGCTTGCGGTACGGTGATCGATCCCGTGAGCGAAATGGCCCGGCCGTTGACGGACACCGTCAGGTCGGGGCTGACCAGGACATGCGCCTCGGGCATGTTCGCTGCACGAAAGCGCTCGCCCCGCACGTGAGCGCTTAATTGCCACGTGTTTCCGTGTTTCAGAATGCCGTCGACGGCGAGCCGGCCCTTGTTCGGATCGCGCGCCTCGCCCTGCAGGCTCAAGGCGTTGCCTTTTCCCTCGAGCAGCAGGCTGCCTTGTTCGAAGCGGGTGCCATAGCGGGGCAGGCGGGCTTGCAACCGCGTCAGTTGCAGCCGGCCGCGGAAGCGCGGTGACTGGAAGCTGCCGCTGACATCGAGGTCGGCGAACAGGCGCCCGCCGACATGCGATACGTAGGGAGTGAGTGCGCCCAGGCCGGACAGGTCCGGCAGGCTGGCCTTGAGCTTCAGGTGTCCGGCAGGGGTCTTGTTTTCGCGCCACGGCACGTCCAGGACCGCATCGAGCAGGCCCCCGTCCTTGAGCACCAGCCCCAGCCGGAGCCTGGCCAGGTCGTGATCCAGGCCTGCCTCGATCCCCGCTTCGGAGAATTCGAGCCGTTGTGGTTTCCCGCCTACCGCACGCGTCAGGCTGCCCGCGCCGACATGCAGCTCGCCCGTCATAGCCAGGCCTTGCGGGCTGCGCTCTGCGTGGACGGTTCCTTTGACCGTGCCCGCCATGGATACGCTGTTTTCCAGGTAAGGGTTCGCGAGCGCGAGCGGGAGCGACTGCAGGTCCAGGCGGGCCTGCCATCCGGGTCGGCTGCGCTGAAACGCCGCGCAGAAGCCCGCGTGCTGCGTGTCATGCCAGCAATTGCGCTCGAGTGTGATCTCCTGCGCCGTCAGGCGCAGCCCGGCAGGCGCATCCAGCGTGAAGGACGCATGCCGGAGCGGATGCAGTTCGCCCGAAGTGATCTGTCCGTTCCAGCCGTCCGGGCTCATCCGGCCCTTGCCCGTGAGGGCCACGTCGCCGCGATTGCTCAGCACGGCCAGGCTGATCCTTTGCGCGTCGGCGGGGCCGTCGAGGTTCGCGTCGAGCTGGCTGATGACGAGCGAATTCATGCCCACGGCCTGGAGTTTCACCGTAAGCGAGGCGTTTTCGCGGCCCGCCAGGTCGAGGCTCCCCTGAACCCGGGCTTGTCCGATGCCCAGGGATCGCCAGTGCAACTGGCTGGCCTGCACCGCGACGGCGACATGAGGGGCGTCGATCGTTCCCGAGATCCGCCCGTGTCCCTTGAGGTCGCCCGCGAGCCGCGGGTCAATCGTGCCCAGTTGCGGGGCCTCCAGTTGCCAGTCGAGGCTGAGGCGTTTGTCCCAGTGCCCCGTAGCCTGCAAGCGGTTCGACCCGACCGCGACGTCGAGTGACTCGAGATCGAGTGCACTGCCCGCATAGGCCAGTGCAGTCCCGCCCTTGAGGGGCTGGCCGTTGAGGCGTCCCTGCAGGGCGGTGAGGTTGACGTTCGCGGCCAGGGGGGCGAGGTGCCCGCTGGCCGACAGATCGAATCCGGCATGTCCATGAATGTTGGAGCTCAGGCCGACGGACTGCAGATTGCGTGCCCGGAGCTTGACGCGGAAGGGTTGCTTTGCGCGCCGGTCGAGTTGGCCCTGGCCGCTTACCGTGCCGCCCAGCCACAAGCCGGCCAGCGCATCCACGTTCGCGCTGTCGCGGTTGCCGTGTGCCTGCATTGCCCAACGGCCCGTTGGGACGCCGCGGGCACCGAGCAACGTGGCCAGTCGAAGCCGCCAGTCGTCGAGCGTTCCGGCAAGTTGCGCGCTTCCGGCGGGCGCATAGGCCGCGGGATGGTTTCCGTTCAGCGGCCATTGCAGGGATTGCCAGGCCAGCGTGAGTTGGGCGGGGTAGGGTGCGCGGGTGTCCAGTTGCCCGCGCAGGGTCAGGCGCGCCGGGCTGCCGGCCAGCGCGACATTGAGATGATGCATCTGCAACTGCCGCTCATGCAGGCTCGCGCTGAGGCTCAGGATGACGGTACGGGCCGGCCGTTTGCCGAAGTTGATGGTGCCGCGCACGCCGAATTGGCTTAGCGAGCCGCTGAACGCCAGTTCCGCGCCGGTTTCGATTTGCGGCCAGGCTTTATCGATCTTATGTGGATCGAATGTCGCCAGATGAAGCGTGCCCTCGACCCGGGCCTGTCCGAACAGATGGTCGATCTGCGCCTTGAGTTCGCTTTGGAATGGCGAGTTGAGGCCCTGCTGCAACACCAGCGTGCCTCGCAATGCCCCATGCAGGCGGGTGCGCCCGGAGATTTCCGGATATCCGGGTGGGCGCAGCCGGCTGATGAGATCGACATTCACGGGCCAGTTCCCCTGGGGCCGTGCCTGAAGAGAGCCCTCGATGTCCACCCCGGGCCCCTGTGCATCGAGTTTGCCGATGCGTATTCGCCGTGAACTCGCCTGCAGGGAGAAATCGAGGTTTGCCAGCGTCAGCGAACGTTTCGAATCCTTCCAGGTAATCCCGCGCAGGCGTACCTGGCCGATGCTAACGGAAACGGGCAAGTCGATGTTGTCCGGCAAGCCCGTCGAGGCAGCGTTCGATGTCCCGGCGCCGGGCGCGGGCTGGATATGGATGCCGGAGCCGCGCAGTTGCGTGACACTGACCTTGCCGAGCAGGAGGGCGAGGGGATGCCAATCAATCCTCACCTGATCTGTCCGGATGGTCGCTCCGGACAGATCCAGGCGGACCTGTTCGAGCGTGAACGGGCCGGCCAGGCATCCCTCGGCCTGGCCGATTCGCAGTGCGCCGTCGGAATGTGACTGGGCGAACCGAACGGCCCAGTTCAGCCCGGCCCGGGTCTCCAGCAGCAGGCCGGCACCCGCGATCACAATGGCGAGAAAGACGCCCGTGCCGCCCAGGATCCAGTAGCGCCGTTTCTTCATAGCGCCAGCCCGATACTGATGTGTATGCGGTAGTAGCCCAGCTCCGGATGGCTGATCGGATGCGCGAAATCCACCCGGATGGCCCCGACCGGCGTGCGGTAGCGCACGCCGATACCGATGCCCTTGTTCCAGACGTTGTCGAACGTATTGCTGGCATTGCCTGCGTCGAAGAACCCCGCCAGCCCCCAATTGCCGACGAGGGGAAAATCGTATTCCACGCTGGCGATCTTCAGGTAGCGCCCGCCGACGACCAGGCCGTTGGCGTTGCGCGGGCCGATCGATTGGTAGGCATAGCCGCGAACGCTGTTGTCGCCACCGGCGTAAAAGCGCAGCGCGACGGGTAGTTGCGAGAAATCGCTTGCGGCAATGGCCCCGACCTCGCCATGCAGCAGCAGACGCCCCGGCCCGAGAGGCAGGATAAACCGGGTGTCGATATCGGCACGCAGGAAGCTGACGTCGGAGGCCAGTGCGCGCGCGCCTCCACTCAAGGTGGCGTTGATGCTGAAGCCCCTGCGGGGATATTCGGGCGGGTTGGCGAGGATGCGCGAAAAAGTCAGCTGGGGCATCAGCACGCGCGCGGTCCAGGCAGCGGGACCGATGGTGCTGGTGTAGCGGTTGGCATAGAGCGCCGCGCTCGCCTGCCAGCCGTCGAGTTGGGTGATCCGGTTGGCGCCGACGCCGAACAGGTGGCTGACCGTGTCGCCGTAGTCTTGCTGATTGAGGGTGGCGGAGTAGACGATACGATCCGTCTCGGGGTTCCTGAGGGGCACGATGTAGCGCGCGCTGGCCTGGCTTTCGACATGCGAGAGGCGTGTATTGAACTGGAAGCGGTGCCCCTTGCTGTTGACGCGGCGGTTCTCCCAGTCGAAGCGGAACCGCGGGCCGGTGTCGGTCCCGTAGCCGAGCCCCACCCGGTAGATGTTGCGGCGGGCGGGTGTCGTGTTCACGTTGATGGGCACCCGCAAGTCATGCGCGTGGTTTTTGTCGGGGCTGACCACCACGCTGGAAAAATAGCCGCTGGCGCTGAGCGCGGCCTGCAGGTTCGCCAGTGCCTGCGCGTTGTAGGGATCGCCCGGCTTGATATGGACATAGCGCTGGACGAAGCCGGGCTGGAGTATGTTCTGGTGGATTGCGATGGCGCCGAAGCAATAGCGCGGTCCCGTGTCGAATTCGATGTCAACGTCGGCTTTCAGGGCCTTGGGGTCCACGCGCAGTTCATGGCGGGTGAATTGGGCGTCCAGGTAGCCGTATTCCGCCGCGGCTTCCTGGAGCAATTGCTTGATTTGCGTATAGCCGTTCTGGTCGAGGCGTTCGCCGGCGTGTATCGGCAAGTTCGCGAGGATCCCGCGGAAGACGGAGCCATTGGCTCCCGCGCCGGTTACCTTGACGTCGATCTTGTCGAACTTGACCGGCGCTCCCGGATCGATCCTGTAGACCGCCGTCCAGGTGTCCCCCTCGTGGCCGAGGCTGGATTCAATATGGGGTGAAAAATACCCGAAAGGCTGCAGGGCACGGCGGATTTCCGCCGGCGCCTCGGAATTGAGCCGCCGGATCGTGGCCTCGGGCTGGTCGCCGTAGTCCTTGTATTGCTCGATGCTGAGGGTGGCGAGTACGTTGGCCTTGAGGGGCGGTTCCAGCCCCTGGACCTGCACGTTGACCTGAACCGTGGCCCATGCCGGCGCCGCCAACAGTGCCAGGCCGAGGATCGCGGCACGCATAGTGCTCACGGACGTGCCGCTCGCCAGCAGGGCAGGTGGGTCGTCCGTTCAGAGGGGCAATCGGGAAGACGGGGCTGTCGCTGCATACCGCCATGATAGCGGCGAGCCTCGGCATGCGTCACCTAGCCATGTGCCCTTGAGGGCACACGGCTAGGGTAAATTCCCGCCGGTTTGTCGGTTCAGCCGCCGCTTTTGGACGGTGCTGCCTTCACGCCGAAAGCCTTGTGCATGTATTCGAGGATTTCGTGCACCTGGTCGGCGTTGACTTGGCCCTGCATCGGCGGCATGCCCATGGGGGAATCGGGTGCCTTGTAGCCGTTCAGAATGCGATGAGTGAGTACAACGTCACTCTGTGCGAGAACCCCGCCCGGTTTGGTGAAATCCGGTACGCCCGAAATGGCGCCCTTGCCGTCATTGCCGTGGCACATGGCGCAGTTCGCCGCATACAGCGACTGGCCCGACTCGCCCGAGGCAAGCGCGGGAGTGGCTGCAAACGAAACCGCGGCGACCAGTAGTGACAGTGAAAGCGAGAGTTTGTATGAGCTCATGACAATTCCCTTGGCCTATGAACTGTAGTGAGCGTAGCGCAATTTGCGGATTCGGACATGGACGGTATACCGACAGGACGGCAAATGTGACTGCGACTTGATCCCGGTCAATTCCGCGCGGGCGAGTCTGCCGGGGCCGCATCGTCGCCGCACAATATTAGATATTTCTTAATTAATCGCGCATGTTTGGGCGGGATGTCCCCGGGTAAACACGATTCAGCGCCGAGTTGCTTCGTCTTGGTTGCATTTGATCCAGATCAATAAGAATTCGCGGTGAATGCCTAATACTTCACTCCAGATAAACAGGCATCAGCAATAGCGGCGGTTAACAGCAATAACGCCTTGCCTGTGAGGGACGAACCCGATGGCACGGGTGGTGGCTACGGGAATGAAGGGAGGCTTCAATGAAGACTGATTCCGATCCATGTGAGCGCTGCGCTTCCAGTGGAGCGCGATCCTTGGCTGCCGCTTTCACCGGCCGGGCGAAGCCACGCTGGGCGTCCGGGGCACGGCTGCTGGCCATCGGGGCGCTGGCCGCTGCCCTGGCAGCGTGTGGCAGCGGCTCGACCGGCGCACAAGGCCCGCAGGGTCCCTCGGGCCCGCCCGGATCCACGGTCGAGTCCGCCGATAACGCGCTCGCCCTGCACCTGACCATCACCGGGGCCTCCATCGCGGCCTCGAGCACGGTTGCCTTCAAGGCGACCGATCCGGACAGGAACAACGAACCGGTCACCGGGATTCCCGTCTCGACCTTGGAAGTGATCATCGCGAAGTTGATCCCCGGGACGAACGGGGATGCCGATCACTGGCAGAACTACATCAATCACGTGGTGCAGCCATACACGAGCGGACAGCAGGCGGAAGTGCAACCCGAGACGGACAGTGGAGGCTCGCTGGAGGATCACGGGGACGGTACCTATACGTATACCTTCGGCACGAACCTTGCAAACGTCACCCAGCCGGTTGCGGTTACCGTCGATCCTTCGCTGGTGCATCGCATTGCGATCAATATCCGCTCCAGCACCTTGCCGTCGGCCAACAATGCCATCTACACCTGGGTTCCGGCCACTGGTGCGACGACGGGGCTCGATTCGCGTGAAATCGTGGAAACAGCCTCGTGCAACCAGTGCCACGACCAACTCGAGGTTCACGGCGGACCCCGGAAGAACACCCAGGAGTGCGTGCTTTGCCACAACCCGGGCAATACGTCGCTGAACGGGAACAGCCTCGATTTCAAGGTCTACATCCACAAGATCCACGACGCCTCGAATCTGCCCAGCGTGCTGTCGGGTACCCCTTACATCCTGATCGGATACAGGGGGTCGGAAAACGATTTCTCCGATGTCGTCTGGCCGCAGGACATCAGGAATTGCACCAAGTGCCATAACCCGGCCAACCCGAATACGCCGCAGGCCGGCCGTTACGAGACGCGGCCGACTATGGCGGCCTGCGGGTCCTGCCATGACAACATCGACTTCGCGCAAGGCAAGGCGGGCGGCCATCCCGGCGGCGTGGAAACCGACAACAGCCAGTGCACGGTATGCCACACGCAGAACTCCGTCGCCGGCAGCGTCGCGGAATCGCACGTCATCCCCCAGAAGGTGGCTGCCGCGAATTACCAGTACAACATTATCTCGGTGACCAACGGCGGACCCGGCCAGGATCCGGTCATCACGTTCTCGGTGACCAACCCGAACAACAACGACCAGCCCTATAACCTGGCCACGGATCCCAACTTCACGGCCTCGGGCGCGCGCCTGGCCCTCGATATCGGTTGGACCACGCCCGGTTACCCGAACGAGTACTCCAATTTCGGCAGCGGCAGCAACCCGGGCCAGCCCGTGTCGCTCACCATCGAAAGCGGCGGCACGCTGAACGCCCAGGACAACGGCGACGGCACCTATACCATGACTTCCACGGTCCCGATTCCGACGACGGCCGTGGGTACCGGCGTGGTCGCGATGGAAGGCCATCCGAACGGCGATTACGACGGCAGCGGTAACTACGCGACCGCGATACCGGTGACGAGCGTGGTCCAGTACTTCGGGATCACCGACGCGACGCCGCAGCCGCCTGTGGCCCCGTCGCAGGTCGTTTCGTTCAGCCAGGGATGCGAACGCTGCCACAGCCACAACGATGGCCTGGCCCTGCATGGCGCCAACCGCGTGGATAACCTGGCGGTCTGCGTCATCTGCCACAATCCCAACGCCACGGACCTCAATATGCGTCCGACCGATCCGGACGGGATAGCCAACGGCGTGAACACCGCGGCCGTGGATGGACTCGAGCAGCGGGGCATCGACTTCAAGCGGCATATCCATGCGATCCATGCCGCCGACTTCCGCACGTCGCCGTGGGTCGTCTACGGGTACCACAACTCCGTGAACGACTTCTCGGATGTAGGCTTCCCTGGGATCCTCAGTGACTGCAACCAGTGCCACATCAACAACGGCTACCAGTTGCCGCTGGCTTCGGGTCTCATGGGCACGACGGTCGATACGCTCGCGACGGTCGGCCAGGCCGGCCCGTTTGGTGCGAGCGTATTCTTCGGCCCGACGGGAGCCACGACTATTCCGGCCAACCAGGCGGACTTCAAGCGGATCACCCCGACGGCGGCCACCTGCTCGGCTTGTCATGATTCGAGCCTCGCCAAGGCGCATATGGAGCAGAACGGGGGATCGTTCAGCATCATCCAGTCTCTCATCGGAACCAGCGACCAGGTGGAGACCTGCGCGGTGTGCCACGGCCCCGGCCGTGTGGAGGACGTGAGCAAAGTTCATGATGTCCACCCGAATTGAACGGGCGGCACGAGAGTGATAGCCATGGAAGACGCAAACGGACAGCTGAGGGGTGGCAGGCGGAAGGGCAACCCGTCTCCGGAGAGGAGGCGGGTTGCCCGGATGCTGTTTCTGCTGTCCGGCTTCCTGGTGCTGGCTGTCGGCGCGCCGGCGCCCGTGGCGAGAGGGGCCCAGGCGCCATTGGCGGCGACTGCCAACGCAGGACCACCGCCGCCCCCGCCCGGCTATACCCACACGGGGGCCGATACCTGCCTGCTGTGTCATAACACGCCCAGGGTCAGGGCCATCTTCAGCACCAAGCATGCCGTGATGGCCGATTCGAGGACGCCGTTCGGCGGCAATCAGTGCGAGGCCTGCCATGGGCCGGGCGCGCAGCATGTCCAGCCGCCGGCCAAGGGCAAGAAGCGGACGCCGATCCCTTACTTCGCCCCCAATTCGCCGGCGAGCGTGGCGCAGGAGAACGCCGTCTGCCTGACGTGCCACAAGGATGCCCCCAGGATGGCCTGGCATGGCAGTGTCCACCAGCGCCAGGGGCTGGCCTGCGTCAGTTGCCACACGATTCACGCCAGGCACAACCCGGCCCTGGAAGCCGCAACCCAATCGCATGTTTGTTATCGGTGTCACAAGGGCATCCGCGCGGACTTCGAGAAGTTTTCCCATCACCCGGTGGCATCGGCGCAACTGACTTGCAGTTCCTGCCACGAACCGCATGGCTCCTTCGGTCCCATGCTGCTGAACCAGGACACCGTCAACCAGACCTGTTACCAGTGCCATGCGGAGAAGCGGGGGCCGTTCCTGTGGGAGCATCCCCCGGTCCAGGAGGATTGCCTGAACTGCCATGTTCCGCATGGCTCGGTGAACCCCCATCTGCTGGTCAGCCGCCCGCCGCTGCTGTGCCAGCAGTGCCACGCGCCTTCCGGGCATCCCAGCATCGCCTTTGGCCCTGGTGGCCTTCCGTCGGGCAACCCGAATGGATTCCTGCTTGCGCGCAGCTGCATGAACTGCCATAGCCGCATTCATGGATCCAATGATCCCTCGGGGGCGCCATTGAGCCGCTGAAACGGACACATGAGTCGCGGAAATGAACAAGTCAGCCGAAAAATTGGTGAAGAGCGCGATAGGTGGGCTCGTGGCCTTGTCCGTTATGTGCGGGGGAGCGGCCTACGCGGCTAAAGCGGCGGCCGGGAAGGACAAGGCGAAGGCGAGCGATCCCGCACCGGCGCCCGTCTACGCCAACTGGAAATGCTTCTTCTGCAAGTTCCAATACGGCTGGAGCGGCTCGGCAACGCTCGGGCTGCAGGATCTGTCCCAGGGTAGTTACAAGTACGGGGAGTACACGGGGCGCGTGAGGTCGGGCATGTACCTGGATGCGGGTTTCGACCTGCATTTCCTCGACAAGAAAGGCGACTATCTCTATGCGAAGGGCACGCGGCTCGGGCTCGAGTCCAGGCGCTTGTCCGTGCAGGGCGGCCGCCAGGGTGTCTATGAGCTGACGGGCCTGTACCAGGTGATTCCGCATTATTTCTACCAGTCGGCGGTGACGCCATTCAGGAATGCCGGTGCTCCGTCCCTGAGGCTGCCGCCCAACTGGCAGACGGGCGGATCGACGGGCACCATGCCGGACCTGTCGGCATCGCTGCGGCCCTTTGACATCTCGAAGACGCGCACCATAGAGCGTATCGGCCTCAGGCTGCCGCCGCACAAGACGCACTGGAGCTATGCGGTGGGGTATCAGCACGAGACGCAGAAAGGCATCGAGCCGCTGGGCGGGAGCTTCCTGACCACGAGCACGCTGTTACCCGAACCCATCGACTACGCGACCGACCAGGTCAATGCGTCGGCGAATTACGCCGTGAAGGTATGGCAACTGAAACTTGCCTACTATGGCTCGTTCTTCCACGATTCCAATAACTCGCTCAGGTGGCAGAATCCGTTTACGCCCTACGTGCCCGGCGCCGATGTCGGCCAGATCGGCCAGGCGCCCAGCAATAACTTCAACCAGCTCTCAGCCGCCGGCGCGTGGCAACTCCCCGCGGCGACGCGGCTGATGGCGATGGCCGCCTATGGCCGGGGCACGCAGAACGCGCAGTTCCTGCCGGTCACGATCAATCCCAACCTGCAGCCCGGCGCGCTGCCGCGCTCGAGCCTGGAGGGCGAGGTCATCACCCACAATTATGTCGTGCGCCTGAACTCGAGTCCGGTCTCGCGGCTGGACCTCACGGGGGATTACACCTACGACAGGCACCAGGACCTCACGCCGCAAGCGCTTTTCCCCCAGGTGCTGACGGACACCTACGTGGCCGCCGCACTGCTGAATAATCCCTACAGCTTCGAGAAGCGCAGCCTCCGTGCCGACGCGAATTATCGCCTGAACCGGATCGTGCGCCTCGACCTCGGCGGGGAACACAGGAACGAGCAGCAGGAATTCGCGAACATCGTCGATACGCGGACCAACTCGATCTGGCTCTCGTCGCGCATACGGCCGGTCGAGCAGGTCAGCGTGTACCTGAAATACCTCAATTCCCGGCGCGTGGCGCCCGATTACGAGCCCCTCGCGGATATCCTCTCGCCCGAGAATCCGTTGCTGCGGCAATACAACATAGGCGACCGCAACCGCAAGCAGGGACAGGCGACGATCTCATACATGCCGACGAGCTATCTCGACCTGTCATTCCAGTGGCAGCAGAACGTCGATCATTACGACGCCACCGTCATAGGCCTCACCGCGAGCAGGAACACCAACTACACGGTCAACCTGGGCCTGCAGCCGACGCGGCACGTGAGTCTGAGCGCCTATTACACCGAGGAGCACATCCTCAACGACCAGGCGGGGAGCCAGAACTTCTCGACCGCCGACTGGTACGGGGATAGCGAGGACGTCGTCAATACCGCGGGGGTGGATGCCGAGTGGAAGAACATCGGCATGACGCATTGGGGTGCCGGGGCATCGCTCCTCTACCAACTCGCCAGGGGCAAAATCGCGGTGGTCAGGAGCGGCATTCCCGGCGCCTTCCCCGACATCGTCGAGAAGATGCAGGGCATACAGGTCTACGCCACCCGCGAATTGAGCGATCACCTGGCCCTGCGGTTCGGCTACGGCTTCCAGCGTTATCGGTCGAATGACTGGGCCCTGGATAACGTCTCCCCGGCGACGGTCCCGAATATTCTGACGCTCGGCATCCAGAGCCCCAACTACACGATCAACATAGTCGCGGTTTCCGTCCAGTATGTTTTCTAGGCTGCGGCCGGGGGGCTCCCGACGGTGCGGGGCGTTCCGTACGGGTTGACTCCAATCAAGCGATTCCTGAATTACGGCACGATTCCGGCACGGCTGCGCGCAGCCGGGAGACCCTGCCGGTACAATGAGCGGCAATTGGATGCGGGCTGATCGTGACGCAATGGAGGCGCTGGACGTCGTTGGGCGGTCGAACCCGGGCACTGTACCCGGCAGAGGGACGGCTGGCCCGCATGCCCGGGCTTCCCTGTCATTGCGCGATCTCGAGCTATGGCGCGGCGACCACTGCGTTTGCACAGACTTGTCGGTCACGGTGCACCCGGGACAGTTGCTCCACCTCCGCGGCTCTAACGGGGCCGGGAAAACCAGCCTGATACGGGTGCTCGCGGGCCTGGCCCTGGCCGAGGCCGGCGCAGTCCTCCTCGGCGGGAATCCCGTCACCCGCAACATGAACGCTTACCGCGCGGTCATCTCCTATGTCGGGCACAGCAACGGGATCAAGAGCGAGTTGACGCCGCTGGAAAATCTGCGGGTATCGGCCCGCCTGGCCCTGCAGCCTTCCCCGCGCGGCCTCGAAAGCGCCCTCGAGCAGGTCGGCCTCGGGGCGCACATGAACCGCCTTTCCGGGGCGCTTTCGGCCGGCCAGCGCCGCCGCACGGCCCTGGCCCGGTTGCTGGTTACCAACGCGCCGATCTGGTTCCTCGACGAACCCCTGGTGAGCCTCGATCATGCGGGCGCCGGCCTGGTGGAGGAACTGATCCGCGAGCACATTGGGCGCGGTGGCATTATGGTGCTCGCCACGCACCAGCCGATCGATCTGACGGGACTCGACGCTGTCGCGGTGGACCTGCCCCAGGCCGGGGGGCAAAAATGCTGAGGGAATTGCTCAAGCGGGAGCTTCTGATTGCCTGGCGCAAGCCGGGCGAAGCCCTGACGCCGGTGGCCTTTTTCCTCGTCACCAGCATGCTGTTTCCCCTCGGGTTGAGCCCCAGCCCAACGCTTCTGCGGCCGCTGGCGCCCGGGATCATCTGGATCGTCGCGTTCCTGGCCGGCATGCTCGGCCTGCAGCGCCTGTTCCGCGCCGATTACGAGGACGGTACGCTGGAACAGCTCCTGCTCTCGCCGCGGCCGCTGACTTTGGTCATACTGGTCAAGGCCATGGGTCACTGGCTGGTGACCGGGTTGCCGGTCGTGGTCGGCGGCGGCGTGGTGGCGGCGATGCTGTTCGTGCCGGCGCGCTATATTGTCACGGTGGTGGCCGGCCTGTTGCTGGGCACGCCCGTGCTGACGCTGCTCGGTACCATGGTGGCCGCCTTGACGGTGTCGTTGCGCCAAGCGGCGGTGCTGGGCCCCGTGCTCATCCTGCCCCTGGTGACGCCGGTGCTGATTTTCGGTGCCCACAGCACCACGCTTGCCATGCAGGGGCAATCCCCGGCGCAAGCCTTCGAGGCCCTGGCGGCCATGTTCATCCTGAGCGCGAGCCTGCTACCGGTCGCGGCCGCGGTGGCCCTGCGCATCAGTCACGAGAGTTAAGAGGCAGGAACTTAAATATGTATGGAGGTCGAAAAACCCGTGTTTACCTGGCTGCATAAACTGGGCTCGCCGCCCGTGCTGTATCGTTTCGCCGAGCGCGCCGCGCCGTGGTGCAAGTGGAGTGCTTTCCTGCTCCTCGCGGCCGGCCTGGTGGGCGGTCTCATCCTGGCGCCACCCGATTACCAGCAAGGCGACGGGTTCCGCATCATCTACATCCATGTGCCCAGTGCCATCATGTCGCTGATCGTATTCGCCTACATGGCCGTGGCCAGCGCCGCCGGGCTTATCTGGCGCCTGCGCATGGCGCATGCGGTGACCGCCGCCGCGGCCCCGCTGGGTGCCGCCTTCACGCTCCTGGCCCTGGTCACGGGTTCGCTCTGGGGTAAGCCCATGTGGGGCACCTTCTGGGTCTGGGACGCGCGGCTGACTTCGGAACTGATCCTGTTTTTCATCTACCTCGGCTACATGGCCGTGGCCAATGCCTTCCCTGACCAGCGCACCGGTGACCGGGCGGGAGCCATTCTTGCGCTGGTGGGCGCGATCGACATACCGATCGTGCATTATTCGGTCCAGTGGTGGACCACGCTGCATCAGGGCGCGACACTCAAATTCAGCGGCTCGAACATGCCGGCCTCCATGTTGTGGCCCTTGCTGGTGATGATGGTGGCCTTCCTGCTCTATTTCGGGTGGCTGCTCACGCTGCGGTTGCGCACGGAGATTCTGCGGCGGGAGCGGCGCGCGTCCTGGGTGGCGCGGCTGGCAGCGGATTGAGGGCGAAAGTATGCATAATTTTCACGATTTTCTGACCATGGGCGGCTATGCCGTCTACGTATGGCCGGCCTACGCGGTAGGCCTGGCCGTGTTCGTCGGCAGCGGCTGGCAATCGCGCCGTGGACTGCGCAAGGCCCTGGCCCGTGCAGCCCGCCGGGCGCAGGAGGTGGAAAAATGACCCCACGCAGGCAAAGGCTCCTTGTGGTTATCGGCATCATCGTCGGTACAGGCATTGGCGTGGGCGTTGCGCTGAAAGCATTCAGCGGCAACCTGCTTTACTACTACACACCGACCCAGGCGCTGCAGAAGCATCTCGGCCCGTCCCGGGTCTTCCGGCTTGGCGGGCTGGTGGAAAAGGGATCGGTCAAGCGCAAGCCCGATTCGCTGACCGTGAGCTTTACCGTGACCGACAACCACCATGAGGTGCCAGTGGTGTTCACGGGCGTCCTGCCGGACCTGTTCCGCCCCGGGCAGGGCGTGATCGCCAACGGGCACATGAACGGCAGCGGTGTCTTTGTCGCCGACGACGTGCTGGCCAAGCACGACTCGAAATACATGCCCCTGAAGATGTACGACAAGAAAACGGGCAAGTCATATACACGCCCCGGACAGATGAACGAGGGCGGGGAGAACGGCCATGGTTCCTGAGTTCGGACAATTCGCCCTGGTGATGGCCCTGGTGCTGGCCATCCTCCAGGCCTTCGTGGGGCTCGTGGGCCCGTGGCGGAACCGTTCCGGCCTGATGGCCCTGGCCCGCCCCGCGGCCTATACCCAGTTTTTCGCCTTGGCGGTGGCATTCGGGTGTCTCACCTATGCCTTTGTGGCCACGGACCTGAGCGTCACCTATGTCACCCACAATTCCAACGCGAGCATCCCGCTGCTGTACAAGTACACCGGCGTCTGGGGCGCGCATGCCGGCTCGGTGCTGCTGTGGTCGTTGATTCTCAGCGCGTGGGGGGCGGCGGTCGCCACCTTCAGCCGGCGCCTGCCGCGTCACTTCCTGGCGCGGGTCCTGGGCGTGATGGGCGCGATCGGGGTGGGGTTCCTGGTCTACAGCCTGTGGATGTCGAATCCCTTCACCCGCATGCTGCCGCCGGCGCAGGCCGGGGCGGACCTGAACCCGATCCTGCAGGATCCGATGCTCGCCAGCCATCCGCCGATGCTCTATATGGGCTACGTGGGCTTCTCCGTGGCCTTCGCCTTCTCCGTGGCGGCGCTGCTCGGCGGCCGCATGGACAGCGCCTGGGCGCGCTGGACCCGCCCGTGGACGCTGGCCGCCTGGCTGTTCCTGACCCTCGGCATCACGCTGGGCAGTTACTGGTCCTACTACGAACTCGGCTGGGGCGGCTGGTGGTTCTGGGACCCGGTGGAAAACGCCTCGTTCATGCCGTGGCTGATCGGCACGGCCCTGGTCCATTCACTCATGGTGACCGAGAAACGTGGTGCCTTCCGCGGGTGGACCGCCTTGCTCGCCTTGCTCGCGTTCTCGCTCTCGCTGCTGGGCACGTTCCTGGTGCGCTCCGGCGTGCTGGTGTCCGTGCATGCCTTCGCGGTGAACCCGGAGCGGGGCATCTACGTGCTCGCCTTGCTGGGTGCGTTCACCGGCGCTGGGCTCGCGCTCTACGCCTGGCGCGCGCCGCGCCTTGCGGGCGGCGGCGGCTTCGGGCTGCTTTCGCGCGAGTCGGCGCTGCTGACCATGAACGTCATCCTGGTGGTCGCGGCCGCGGCCGTGCTGCTGGGTACCTTGTATCCCTTGTTCTACACGGCCGCCGGCCTGGGCCGCCTGTCGATCGGCCCGCCCTATTTCAACCGGGTCTTCATTCCGCTCATGGTGCCGCTGTTCCTGCTCATCGGCATCGGGCCCAGCATTCGCTGGCGCCGCGGAGACTGGGGTGAATTGTGGCGCCGCGCACGTGTCCCGCTGGCCATGGGCATCGCGCTCTCGATCGCGGCGGCGGTGCTGTTGTGGCGCGACGTCTCGCCGGTCGAACTGGCGGCCATTGCCATGGGGTTGTGGGTCGTCTCGGCGGCTTGGGGCGAGCTTGTCCGCCGCCTGCGGCGTACGCCGGCGGGCCAGCGCATGCGCCTGACGCGCGGCGTCTGGGGCATGAGCCTTGCGCATTTCGGCATCGGCATCACCGTGCTCGGCATCGCCGTGTCATCGGCCATGTCGAGTTTCCTGGACGTCAGCCTCAAGCCGGGGCAAAGCGTGATGGTGGGCGGCTATCACTTCCTTTTCACGAGTGCGCACTCGATTACCGGCCCCAATTACCAGGGGACGCAGGGCGTGTTCCGGATTACCCGCGACGGCCATGACGTGGCCGTGCTGCGTCCGGAAAACCGCACCTACATCGGCGACCAGCCGACGAGTGAATCGTCGATCGACTGGCAACCGCTGCAGGACATCTACGTCGCCATGGGCCAGTCCACGGGGGGCGGCAGCTGGAGTTTCCGCCTCCAGGTCCGGCCACTCGTGCGCTTTATCTGGGGCGGTGCGGTCCTGATGGCACTGGGCGGACTGCTCGCCCTGACCGATCCCCGTTACCGGCGCCGGCGCGAAGCGCGCCTGCCGGCCGGAGCCGGGGTGGAGAACTCCTGATGCGGCGGTGGCTCTGGGGCTTGCTGCCCCTCGCGATCGTGGTGGCGCTGATCGTCGTTTTCGCGACGCGGTTCGGCCACGACCCGCGTTTCATTCCCTCGCCGCTCGTGCACAAGCCCGCGCCGCAATTCTCGTTGCCGGAGCTTTACCGGCCGGAACGCAAGATCGACAACGCGACCTTCAAGGGCAACGTGGTGCTGTTCAACGTGTTCGCGAGCTGGTGCGTCTCCTGCACGGACGAGGCCCCTGTACTCGATTACCTGCGCCGGCAGGGGGTGACCATCTACGGTCTCGATTTCACCGACACACGCGACGCCGCCAAGGCCTGGCTGAAGCACTGGGGCGATCCTTACGAGGCGGTGGCTTTCGATCACAACGGCGAGCAGGGCGCCAACTGGGGGATCTGGGGCGTGCCCGAGACCTACGTCATCGATCGCCAGGGGCGCATCGCGCATAAATTCACCGGCGTGATTACACCGCAAATCGCGAAGAACGAGTTGCTGCCGCTGGTCAAGCGGCTGGAGCAGAAACCATGAAGCGAGCAATCTCGGCAATCCTGGCCGTCGCACTGCTGGCGGCAACCGTGCCCGCACTGGCTGCAGCGGCACCTGCCAACGGCCCGGATGTGTTGCCGCCGCGCCTCGAGGCGCGCTACCAGACACTGACCTCGCAATTGCGTTGCCCGGTGTGCCAGAACGAGCCGATAGCCACCTCCCAGGCCCAGATAGCGGGGGCGTTGCGCAAGATCGTGCGCCAGAAATTGCTCGCGGGCGAAAGCAACGAGCAGATCAAGCAGTACATGATTTCGCGTTACGGCCTGTTTGCCGTTTACAAGCCGCCGCTGGAGGGCAGTACGGCGCTCCTCTGGTTCGGGCCGTTCATTTTGCTGCTCATAGGAATCATCGTTGCCGTGCTGGCCATACGCCGGCGACGCCATACCCTCTTGGATTCGGAGGCCAGGCACTGATGAGTTTTATTATCGCGGCAGTGCTGCTGACGCTGGCTGTACTGGCCATCCTGACCTTCCCGTGGTGGCGGCCGAACCACGTGCGGGAAGACCTGACGTTGTCGGGGGAAGACCTCACCGCCGAGCTGGACGAAGACGTGGCGACCGGGGCGCTCGCGGCCGAGGACCTGGAACCCGCGGCGCGCGACCTGGAGGCCACTGCGGATACCACCGTCGCGACGACCCAACGCACGGGGATGCGGCGGAGCTGGCACCTGGCCGTGGCGGCGCTTTTGCTGGTGCCCGTGGCGGCGATCATCCTGTACGGGCATTTCGGCAATTGGCGTTTCGCGCTCGAGGGCGAGCATGCCGCGGTGATGCACCGTGCCGACACCCTGATCGCGCGGCTCCAGGCACATCAGCGCCGCCATCCCGATGACGTGCAGGGATGGATCAACCTCGGGCAGGGAGCCGATGCCCTCGGGCGTTATTCGCTGGCTGCCAGAGCCTACGCGCATGCGGTCAAGCTGAAACAGGAACCGGACGCGCAATTGCTGGGCCTGTGGGGGGAGGCGCTGCTGCTGGCCGATCCGCAGAACCTGACCGATCAGGAGCGCCAGATTTTCGATCGTGTCCTCAAGCTGGATCCGAACAATCCCAGGGGGTTGTGGTACGGCGGGTTGCTGGCCCTCGACGCCGGAAACCGGTCACGGGCGGTAGCGGATTGGCAGCGCCTGCTGGCGCAACCCGGCGTGCCGCCCCAGGTCGCCGGCCTGATCCGTAATCACCTGCGCATGCTCGGGGCTGGCGCGGCCACTGCGGCGCAGCCGGCCCAGGCGCACACGGGGGCTGCGAGCCTGGATGTGACCATCAAGCTCGCGCCTGCGCTCAAGGCGGACATCAAGCCTGGCGAGACCCTCTATGTCTTCGTGCGCCATCCCGGCGGCGGGCCGCCGCTTGCCGTGCGCCGGATGAAAGTCTCGACGTTCCCGGTGAAGCTGACCCTCAGCGACCACGATTCCATGATGCAGGGCCATGATCTCAGCACCGCCACGGGGCCGCTCGAGCTCGTCGTGCATGTATCGCCGGACGGCGACGTGGCGACGCATCCCGGCGACCTCCTGGGGAGCCGCCAGATCAAGAGTGTGACGGCGCACCAGGCCACGACCGTGGTGATCGACAGCAGGGCAGGCCAGGGCGCGCGCTGAAGCTCGCAGTCCCAGCGGCGGATCCGCGGCATACCCGGCTGGGTCAGGGCGTCAGTCGGCCACTCGTGACGTAGCGGTAGCGGCCTTGCTTGTCGGGTGAGCCGATCATCGCGGAGAGGGCGTCGCGCATCGGATCGTTCTTCTGCCCCGCGTGCGGCTTCAGGTAGGCGATCAGGGTGTAGCTGTTGCCATTGCTGAGCATCAGCTGCCCGCTGATGTCCAGGTCGCCGCCGGTGTTGGAGACTACGGCGTGCACCGTGTTGCCATTCTTGCTGCCGTTCAAGCGCAGGAAAAGCGTCCCGAGGTCGACGTCCAGGGCGGGCAGGCGGGCGTTGTGCACGTCGACTTCCCCCTGGGCATCCTGCAGCATGCCCCGGCTGGAGAGGCGCACCGTTTTCAAGTCTGCGGTCAACGTGCCCCGGGCGGTATCGGGCATGCCCGCAATGCGCGCGAGCAACACCAGGTCGGCGTGTCCCTTGAGCCCATCCACGCGCAGCGCCGCACGGCTGGCGTCGAGACGACCGTGTGCCTCGATGGCATCACCCTGCAGGCGCAGGTTTGCCTTCAGGTGGCCCGTGATCAGTGGCCAGGCGCTGGCGTGCCAATGAATCCGCCCCAGCTCGATGCCGTCGAGTTCGAGTTGTCCCTGACCCGACCAGGCACTGCCGGTCGTGTCGCTGATATGGGCATGCACGGCCGCAAGTTGTGAATTGGCCCGGGCAATCATCCAGCCTGAAGGTGCGTTGTATATTAGAAAAATTCCGTAAGTTACTAAAAATAATATAAATGTTGCTATTATTTTTTTGATCATGACGATGTATTCAGGGTCAGCGTGGCATCGACGGTGCCGGGGTTGTTGCCTTGCTGGATCGTGGCCCGGGTCGCGACGATGCCGTCCTCCCGCGAAAGGGAGCCCAGCCACTGCACCAGCGCATCGAAGCTCACGCCGCTGAGGCTGAGGCGCACGCCACCGTCCTGGGTCTGCTCCAGCCTTTGCACGGCGCCGGAAATCGCACTCGACTGAATGGCCGCGGACGTCGCCGTGAATACCGATTCCCCGGCCTTGAGTTGGCCCACGCTGGAGCCCGCGGACTGGATGCGTCCGGCAGAACGGTTGATCAGTGCCAGCAATTGCCGTTTTTGCTGCACCTCGTCCAACAGGCGCGAGTGGGCGGAGCGGATGGGCGAGATGACGGCGAGATAGACGATCATCAGGGCGATGGCCGCCGCGCCGATGACCACCAGGCGCCGCTCGCGTGGCGCGAGGCCGTCATACCAGGTGCGGAGGGGAGCGGGCAGGTTCATCGCGAGCCCTCTCCGGCATTGATCATCAACGAGCCCTCGACGCCCGAAGACGTCTGATTGGCCGAGCGCACCGAGGTCCGGGCGCCGGCCTGCCCGAGTTTTCCGCGCAGGTTGTCCAGCGCGGCCACCGTGGGCGCGTGTACGCGCAATTCGAGCTGCCCGCCCTGGTAGTTCATGGATTCGATGCGGATAGCCGCATTGTCTTGCATCGCCTGGGCGACGGCGTCGAGCAGGTCGAGCAGCCCGGCCCGCGAGGCATTGCCGCCCCGGTTGCGCAACAGGCCCTGGATCACGTCCCGCGCGGTGGATTCGCCCTGCCACCCGGAATTGGGCAGCACCTGATGGTAGCGGGTCCGGATTTGACGGGCGAGCGCACCGCGCTCGCGGCTGGCCTGGTACCAACTGGTACCGAAGGCGGCGAGGGCGAGCAGTAGCACCAGTCCCAAGGCCGCGGCCGCCGGGAACCACGGGCGCAGTTGCGGCATCCACTCCCGGCGCAGGCTGTAGGGACCCTGGCGCAGATTGATACTCGACGGTGAGGCGAGGCCCTGGGGCACGATGCCGAACAGACCTTCCGCGTAAGGCTCGGGATCCGGCTGCAGGATCTCGATCTGCGGCTCCGGGCCGTAGGGCTCGCGCCCGCGCAGGTAACGCAGCGCGGCAGGCTTGTCCTCTTCGGCGATGCCCTCGAGCCGGTCTTTCAGCACCTGCCAGCCGAGGCTGCATTCGATGGCGTAACCGCTGGCCGCGCCGTGGCGGACATAAAGCATGCCGTCGTCGGCCATGACCGTCCACTGGCCCGGCTCCCACGGCAGGATGAGATAGTCGGGGACGATCTGCTGGACTTTCAGGCCTTGCCCCTGCAAAACCGCGAGGCCATTCTCGAGCAACGTCCGTTCGACGGCCACGGCCTGCTGCAACGGCCCCTGTGGATTCTCGGGCAGGGCAAAGAACAGGGCCTCGGGATCGGCGGCGAAGTTCTCTTCCAGGGCGAAGGGCAGGGCGCGCAGGATTTTGTCGCGCCCGCGGGCCGGGATGTGCGCGCTGACCGCCGGCGCATAGGTGCCGGGCAACAGCCACAGGGTCGTGCGGACCCCGCTGTCGTGCGGCAGGCCTTCCAGCGGGCAGTCGCGGTTGACGGGCCCCTGGCGGTTGCCATTGTGATCCAGCAGCATCCAGTCACAGCTGCCTTGCGCGGGATCCCAGGCGATGATCAGTTGTTCCATGAGGTCGGTTTCAATTGGGCGCCAGGCTGCGGGATATGGACTGCACCTGGCCCTGGTCGTTGCGGAAAATGACACTGTACAGACTGAGCTGCGTGCTGCCAATGGTCGTAGTGACTTTAAGCAGGAAATACGTGCTCTTCAATGCCAGCGGAAAAGCGATTTTGCGTTGGACCTCGTTCTTGAATTGATCGATGCTCTGGAAACCGTTCTTGCCGCGCTGGGCGACGATTTCCTTCGCCTGAGCCAGGGTGAAGTCGGGAACCACCGCGGCCAGCACGGGTGCCGACGCGGTATTGATGTTGAGCGCGGTCGTTTGCGGCAGTGCCGCCACGTAGGGTGCGAGGCGGGCATAGATCTCCGGCGTGACGCCCTTGACCAGGCGCAGGGTGGTGACCGAGTAGAAGCGTCCGTTGGCCGGCGCGTAGGGCGGGTCGAGCGATGCGTAATAGCCCGATTCGGCGCCGCCCGGGCTGGTGACGTTGTCATCGGCGTCGGTCCAGTCGGCGATCGCATTGGCGATGTCGGGCTCGATCTGCAGGATCTCGAGCAGGTGCTTCAGTGCCGCCAGCGTGGTCGGGTCGGTCTTGCCGTTCTTGCCGATCAGGTCGTTGAGGTTGAACCGGCCCTGGAGGTCCTCGACACCGCCGACGATAGCGCCGCCCTGCACCGGCAACGGCGGGAGGCGTTGTGCCCAGTCCGAGTCCAGCGTGTCGTTCTTGCCCGCCGAGCGCTTGAGGATCTGCTCCACCCAGGCCTCCGCGCCCAGATCGTATTGCCAGGCCTGGCGCTGGGCGGCGATCACCGAACTGCGGTGGACCGAGAGGCTGCGGTCCCAGATCAGAGCGCTGGTGATGCCCGCGGCCAGCGCGAGGATCACCATGGCCATCAGGATGGCCACGCCGCGTTCGCGGGCGCCCGGGCTGTTCATGGCGCGATGCCTGCCACGCGCAGTATCTTGCCCCAGCGCTTGGTGTCGAGGGTCACGGAAACCGCGACCGGGTCGATGGCGTCGTACTGGCCGGGTTCGGCGTTGAGCGGGGGCCAGTTCTCGTGCCACTTGCCGAACTGATCCATGAACCGCAGGTGCAGCGCGGTAACGCCCTTGAGGATGACCTGCTGCTGGGGATCCTGTTCCACCGTGCGGTCCAGGACGGGGTAGAAGTAGCGCACCAGGTTGTCGTTCTTGATCCCGTAGGCGACGCGTTGCAGGCCGCTGCGCGGCAATTGCAGCGGGTTCGGGTGGCCGGCGCGGGTGAAGATCAGTTCCGGCACGTTGTTGTCGCCGCCGAGCATGCCCGCCGACAGGTCGCCCGAGGCGTGGCGGATGGGCCGGGCGACGGCCTGCTTCAGGTCGCGGTCGAGCGTGACCATGGCCAGTTGCAGTTGATGGAAATGCTGCATTTCCTGCCGGGTATCTTCGCGGACCCTGGTCACGGCATGAAGCCCGGTATAGGCGGCGACGATCATCACCGCCAGCACCAGCGCGGCGACCAGGATCTCGAGCAGCGTGAAACCGGACTGCCTGCGCATCAGCCGCCGCCCTTGCCGGGATGCTGGGGGGTGCCGCCGCCGCCGATTGCCGGCAGGCCTTGCGGCTTGGGTAGCGGCTTGCCGATGAAGCCGATGAGTTCGGTGACGGTGTCGTCCGGTTCGGCGGCCGTCGCCACGTCAATCGTCACCCGGCGCAGATCGGGATCCTGGGTCTTGACCACGGTCGCCTTCCAGTGCCATTGCTGGTCGGCCAGGGTGAGCTTGCCGTCCTGCGTGCCGATGTCGGGCCACTGGCTGTCGAGCCGCAAGCGGGTCATCCGGTTGGTCGCGACCCAGGCTGCGAACGTGCGTTGCTGCAGGTTCGCGTCGATGAGCCCGCTGCGCGCGGCGACTGCAACGACCGCCGCGAGGCCGATAGCGATGATCGCCAGCGCGACCAGAACCTCGATCAGCGTGAAGCCGCGTTCAGTTCTGTTGCGGTGACCCGGCCGTGTCAGCATTCGGTGGTTCGATATGGATCTGGCCATTATTGTCCCCGTGCAACACATAGACCTTGTTGTTCTGCGGATTGGTGAGGCGCATCGTGAACGGCGTCATCTCGCCGGTCGAGAGGATCGCGATCTGCGGATGCAGGGCGTCGGCGTTGCCCGAATCGGCCCGGTCCGAGGAGTCGCCCCCGCTTGCCGACGCCGCCGCCATGGCCGATGCCGCGCCCTTGCCCTCCGTGGTGGCCGGCAGGGGCACGTGGATGGCGTTCTGTACGCTCACCGACAGCTCGAGCCCGTCGGGCAACTGTCGGGTATTGAACGTCGGGTCGTTGGTGATGCCCGACCAGTTGTTGCCGCTCAGGCGCACGAACTGGTAGTGGTGCGGTTTCACCACGAGGCCGTACTGGATGTTTTCCAGCCGCGCGTTCTCGCTCGCGAGCTGGATGAGCCCGGCCAGGCGGGTCGCGGCCTGTCCCTGGTCGTCGCGGCCGCCGAGCGCGCGCACCGAGATGACCGCGATCACGCTCAACACGCCGATGATCACGATGACCGCGAGTATCTCGATCAGCGTGAAGCCGCGGCTGCGCATGGAGTGGACCGGCTTATCCGCCATTGGAACCGCCGCTGTCATTGCCCGAGTTGTCCTCATCCAGGTTCCAGTTGCCGACCACGTGCTTGCCGTCGCTTCCGGGCGGCCCGTCCGTCCACACGTCGAACGGTTCGCCGTGCGAGCCGGGATAGACATACTTGTAGGGCTGTCCCCAAGGATCCTTCGGCACCTTGCTCAGGTACTGGTGCCAGTTGTGCGGCTCGGGCGACGCGGTGGGTTTCTTCACCAGCGCCTTGAGCCCCTGTTCGGTGGTGGGGTAGGTATAGTTGTCGAGTTTGTAGAGGTTGAGCGCCGAGACGATACTCTGGATATCGGAGCGCGCGCGGGTGTAGCGCGCCTCGGTCGGTTTGTTGATCACGTTCGGGACCACGATGGCGGCAAGGATGGCCAGGATGACCACCACGATCATGATCTCGATCAGCGTGAAGCCCGCCTGCGCGCGGCCGTTGCGGCCAGGCAGGCTGCGGGTCCCTCCCGGCGCGGAACGCAAGTTTGTCATCTGATTAGCCTGGTTATAAAAAGGAAAGCTTAACGTGAACTTTGACCCCAAGACCAGCCATAGGTTCGCCGTAGTGATGTGGCACGGATATTTGCGCCCGGCCTGGCCGCTGTGGCTGGTGCTGGCCGTGTGCATCGGCCTGGCTTTCGGCGGCACCCCCGTGCGCCTCGATCTGCGCTACGACCGCCTGGCCGTGGCCGCGGGCCAGTGGTGGCGGCTGTTCACGGGCAATTACGTCCACCTGGGCTGGACGCACGTCCTGCTCGACGCGGCCGGCCTGGTCCTGTTGTGGCTGCTCTGCGGGGATCGATTGGGTGGCTGGCGCTGGATCCTGGCGACGATCGCCGGAAGCTGGGCCATCGGCCTGGGCCTGTGGTGGGCCTGGCCGCAGACGGTCTGGTACGTCGGCATATCCGGCGTTGCCCACACCTACTGGGCCGCCGGTGCGCTGCTGCTGATCGTCGCCCGGCGCTGGGAGGGCGGGGCCCTGCTGGTCTTCCTCGGCGGCAAGCTCGCCTGGGAGCAGGCACGCGGGGCCGGGCTGCCGTCCAGCGTGGCCCTGATGCACGAGCCAGTACTCGTGACCGCGCACCTGATCGGCGCGATCGCCGGCGTCGTGGTCGGCATGGGTTTCATCCTGTTCGATTACTACCGCGGCCAACGCGGCGCATCTCCACGCCCCCTGTAGGGGCGGCTTCAGCCGCGATCCCATCACGGCGCTTAAACCCTCTTGCAGTAGCGGCGGTCCCCACCGCGATGGGAGCGCCGGCGTCCCGCCGGCTATTGTTGATTGGCCCTCCCGGCGCCCATAGAATCTTGTATGTTTAGCTTGACAAGCCTCTGTCTCCTCAGAGACTCGTCAAGCTAAACATACAAGCGGCGGTCCCCGCCGCGATTGGTTTGACTGGATACCGGCCTTCGCCGGTATGACGACTGCGAACGCCGGCAAGACGCCGCTCCCACTTTCATGTGCCGATACAATAACGCCCACTCAAAAACACACATCGGGGGACACCCATGAGCTTTGCCGCGATTTTTCCCGGCCAGGGGGCGCAATCCGTCGGCATGATGGCGGAACTGGCCTCGAGCAACGATATCGTCAAGCGGACCCTGGACGACGCTTCCGGGGCATTGGGTTTCGACCTCGCCACGATGATGCGCGAAGGCCCGGCCGACGAACTGAACCTGACCGAAAACACGCAGCCGGCCCTGCTGGCCGCCGGCGTGGCCGCCTGGCGTGCCTGGGAGGCAGGCGGCGGTGCCATGCCCGTCGCCTGCGCCGGGCACAGCTTGGGTGAATACACCGCGTTGGTGGTGGCCGGCGTCCTCGACTTCGACAGTGCCTTGCGCCTCGTGCGCCTGCGTGGCCAGGCCATGCAGGAGGCGGTTCCGGCGGGCACGGGGGGCATGGCGGCCATCCTCGGCCTCGACGCCGCGGCCGTGACCCGGGTCTGCGCCGAGGCGAGCCACGTGGGGCCGGTCAGTCCCGCCAATCTCAACACGCCCGAGCAGATCGTGATCGCGGGCGCGAAGGCCGCGGTGGAGGAAGCCTCCCGGCTGGCCGGGGAGGCCGGGGCCAAGCGTGTCGTGGCGCTGGCGGTGAGTGCCCCCTCGCATTGTGCGCTCATGGCGCCCGCGGCCGAGCGCCTGGCAACCGCATTGACCGGGGTCGAACTGCATGGGCCGCGGATCCCGGTGGTCAACAATGCCGATGTCGTGGCGCCCAGCGATCCGGCGGCGATCCGCGACGCCCTGGTGCGCCAGCTCACGCAGCCGGTGCGCTGGGTCGAAGTCGTGGGCGCGTTGAAGGCGAAATACGGCGCCGGTGCCCTGGTCGAGTTCGGCCCGGGGCGCGTGCTCAGTGGCATGCTGCGCCGCATCGATCGTGATCTCAAGAGCTGGCCGGTCTACGATGCCGACAGCCTGGACGCCGCGCTCGCGGCAGTGAAGTGAGGAATCAGCATGCTTGAAGGTAAGAAAGTACTCGTCACCGGTGCTTCCCGGGGTATCGGCCAGGCCATCGCCCTGACCCTGGCCCGCGCGGGCGGCGAGGTAATCGGCACCGCCACCAGCGCCGAGGGAGCCGAGCGCATCTCGGCGCGGTTCAGGGAGGCCGGCCTGTCCGGGCAGGGCCATGTGCTGAATATCGCCGACCCCGACTCCATCGCCGCGCTGGTGCAAGCGCTGGGCGAGGGCATGCCGGACGTGCTCGTCAACAACGCCGGCATCACCCGCGACAACCTGTTGCTGCGGATGAAGCCCGAGGACTGGGACCTGGTCATCCAGACCAACCTCACCGGCGTCTTCCGCCTCACGCGCAGCGCGCTGCGGCCCATGATCAAGCGCCGCTGGGGGCGCATCATCAATATCGGCTCCGTGGTGGCCGACAGCGGCAACCCGGGCCAGGCGAACTACTGTGCCGCCAAGGCCGGGCTGGAAGGCTTCACGCGTTCCCTGGCCAAGGAAGTCGCCGCGCGCGGCGTCACGGCCAACGTGGTCGCGCCCGGGTTCATCGAAACCGACATGACCCGGAACCTGCCGGAAGCCCAGCGCGAGGCCCTGGCCGCCCAGATACCGGCCGGCCGTCTCGGCACGCCCGAGGACGTGGCGGGCCTGGTGTCCTACCTGGCTTCGGAGGCCGCGTCCTACGTGACCGGCCAGACCTTGCACGTGAACGGGGGTATGTACTGCGGTTAAGTGCCGGAAGGGCTTTTTCCGGGCCGGCGGGCGTTCCGCTCATGGACCGAAAATACCGCCCGATCCCGCCCGGAAAGCGGTAGCGTTGCGGTTGCGGGGGCGGCCCTTGAGGGTTTGCGGAGACGGTCGTATGACCCGGAAGCCGGGGATTTTTCTGAAACGGTTCTGGCGAGGACCGTGGCTTTTCACTACAATACGCACTCCGGCCGCACTACGTGGTCGGTTGCCATTCAGCAAATGAGGAATCTGCACCAATGAGCAATATCGAAGAACGCGTCAAAAAGATCGTCGTGGAACAGCTTGGGGTCAAGGAAGAAGAGGTAAAGCCCGAAGCTTCCTTCGTTGACGATCTTGGCGCCGACTCCCTCGACACCGTCGAGCTGGTCATGGCCCTCGAAGAAGAGTTCGAGTGCGAGATCCCGGACGAGGAAGCGGAAAAGATTTCCACCGTTCAGCAGGCGATCGACTACGTCAAGTCCCGCTCATCGGCCGAGTAATCGGCCCGTCTCTGTTCAGCTTCAGGTAACTCCGGCATGAAAGCACCGCGACGCGTGGTCGTAACCGGGATGGGCGCCATCACGCCCGTCGGCAATTCCGTGGACGAGGCCTGGCGCAGCGTCCTCGCCGGCAAGAGCGGCATCGGTCCCATCGATACGATGGACGTGTCGGGCTTCACCACGCACTTCGGTGGCCTGGTGAAAGACTTCGACACCGAGCGTTACCTGGGACCGAAGGACGCCCGCAAGATGGATCCGTTCATGCAGTACGGTTTTGCCGCGGGGCTGGATGCCTTTGCCGATTCCGGCCTGGAAGTGACTGAAGCCATGGCGGACCGTTACGGCGCCCTCGTGGGCGCCGGCATCGGCGGCCTGAGCGTGATCGAGACCGGCTACGACGTCTACCGTTCCTCGGGCAGCGCGCGGCGCATGTCGCCGTTCGTGGTGCCGGGCAGCATCATCAACATGATCTCCGGCCACCTCTCGATCCACCTCGGATTGAAGGGCCCGAACCTTGCCGTGGTCACGGCCTGCACGACCTCGACCCACGCGCTGGGTCTGGCCGCGCGGCTGATTGCCTGGGATGAGGCCGATGCCATGCTCGCGGGCGGAGCGGAGCATTCGAGCACCCCGACCGGACTGGGCGGGTTCTGCTCGGCGCGCGCACTCTCGCAGCGCAACGACGATCCGGAACATGCCAGCCGTCCCTGGGACCGCGACCGCGACGGTTTCGTGCTGGCGGACGGCGCGACCGTGTGCGTGCTCGAGGAGTACGAACATGCGCGCAAGCGCGGAGCAAAGATTTATGCCGAGTTGGTCGGTTTCGGCATGAGTGGCGACGCTCATCACATGACCGCGCCGCCCGAGGATGGCGATGGCGCCCGCCGCGCGATGAAGCACGCCGTCGATGACGCCGGGCTCGCTCCGTCGGATATCGGCTACATCAACGCGCACGCCACCTCGACCAAGTTGGGCGACCTCGCGGAAACCACGGCCATCAAGAATCTCTTCGGCGCCGATGCCGCGAAGACGCCCGTCTCCTCGACCAAGTCGATGACGGGGCATCTGCTCGGCGCCGCTGGTGCCATCGAGGCCATGTTCTCGGTGCTGGCCCTGCGCGATCAGATTCTGCCCCCGACCATCAACCTCGAGAATCCCGACGAGGGTTGCGATCTCGACTACGTGCCGGACACGGCCCGCGAGGTCAAGGGCCTGAAGTACGTGATGTCGAATTCCTTTGGTTTCGGCGGCACCAACGGGACGCTGATCTTCGCCCACGCGCCCTGAGCGCGCAGGGTGGCCTGGTGTGCGCATGCGCTCTCAGGTAATTCACGGCGTCCCGATTCCCGTTTCCGTGCAGCAGTTCAGCGACGCGAGTGACGCCCGCGTTCCGCGCGCCTGCGTCCGGTGGCGCGCATGAGACTGCGCACGCGTTTTCTTGTCTGGGCCTTCCTGCTCGCCTTGCTGGCTGCTACGGCAGCGGCCGGCTACGTCGCCTGGCGTCTCACGGTGGCCCCGTTGCCCGCCAGCGCCACGGGCGTGACCTTCATCGTCGAGCATGGCGACAGCGTCAGACGTGTTGCCCGCCGGCTCGAAGCGCGCGGGGCCATCGCACATGCGTGGGAGTTGTCCCTCCTGGCACGGCTGCGGGGCGAGGGCGGCAACGTCCGTGCCGGCGAATACCGGATACCGGGCGGGCTGAGCGTGGCGGGGCTGCTCGACATGCTGGTGTCGGGACGCGTGGTCATGCATTCGTTCACCATCGTGCCCGGCACGACTTTCCACGAGATCCGCGCGCAGCTCGAAGCGGACCCGTCCTTCGCTGACGATATAAAGGGCCTGGACTCGGCGCAGATCATGCAGTTGATAGGCCATGGCGGGGAGGCGGCGGAAGGGCGTTTCCTGCCCAACACCTACGACTTTCCCATGGGCACGAAAGATAGCGTCGTCCTCGCGCGCGCCTACGGTGCCATGCACCAGGCACTGGCCGGGTTGTGGCCGCAACGCCAGGGCGACCTGCCTTACAAGAGTTCGGAGCAGGCCCTGATCATCGCCTCCATCGTGGAAAAGGAAACCGCGCTGGCCGCGGAGCGGCCGCGCATTGCCGGCGTGTTCGTGCGCCGCCTGCAGAAGGGCATGCGCCTGGCGGCCGACCCCACGGTGATCTACGGCCTGGGCTCGCGCTACAACGGCGACATCACCCGTCACGACCTGCATCTCGACACGCCCTACAACACGTATCTTCACCGCGGCTACCCGCCGACGCCCATCTGCATGCCGAGCCTCGCCTCGCTGCGCGCGGCGCTGGACCCGGCGCCGGGGAATTCGCTGTACTTTGTCGCCAAGGGTGACGGCAGCCACGTGTTTTCCGACACCCTGGCCGAGCAGGAGAAGATGATCGAGAAATACCAGTTGCACAAGAACGGCACCGGGGGCGGGAAGCAATGAGCGCACGCGGACGCTTCATTACTTTTGAGGGCGTGGAGGGCGTCGGCAAATCGACCCAGGTGCATTACCTCGCCGACTGGCTCGCAGGCCAGGGCCGCGACGTCGTGCGCACGCGCGAGCCCGGCGGCGCGCCCCTGGCCGAAAAGGTGCGCGACCTGCTCAAGCAGTCGCCGCACGGCAGCGTCCCGGCGACCTCCGAACTGCTCCTGATCTTCGCCGCGCGCGCCGCGCATGCCGATGCCTTGCTGCGCCCGGCGCTGGAGCGCGGGCAGTGGGTCGTCTGCGATCGTTTCGTGGACGCCAGCATTGCCTACCAGGGCGCGGGACGCGGCCTGGGCCGCGAGCGGGTCGAGGCGCTCGCCGAGTGGCTCGTGCCCGATCTCGTGCCCGACCTCACACTGGTGCTCGACCTGCCGATCGAAACGGCCTTCGAGCGGCTCGACGGCCGCGGCGAGCGCGATCGTTTCGAGCAGGAGGACGGCGTCTTTTTCCGTCGCGTGCGCGACGCCTACCTGGAACAGGCCGAGCGCGAACCCCATCGCGTGCACATCGTCGACGCGAGCGGCACGGTCGAAGAGGTCGCGGTGCGCTGCCGCAATCTCGTCGCGGCCTTGCTGCCGGATATCAAGGCATGATTGACGATCTGCCCTGGCTCGGGGCGCCATGGCAGCGGGCCGCCGCAGCCATGCTCGGCGGACGCTTCCCGCAAGGGCTGCTGATACTCGGCAACCGCGGCCTGGGCCGCACCCGCCTGGCGCGCGCCATCGCCGCCGCGCGCCTGTGCGCGCAACCGGGCACGGACGGCCGGGCTTGCGGCACCTGTGCCTCGTGCCGCCAGGTGGCGGCCGGGGCGCACCCCGATCTCGTCGAAGTCGGGGTGCTCGAAGACAAGACGGTGATCCTCGTCGACCAGATCCGCGAATTGTCGCGTGCGCTGTCGTTGGCGTCGGGCAGCCGGGGCCTGCGCTGCGCGATCATCCACTCCGCGGAAAAGATGAAGGCCGCGTCCTCCAACGCCTTGCTCAAGACACTGGAAGAGGCGCCGGACGGCGTCTCCATCATCATGGTGAGCGAGCGCCTGGCGGCGCTGCCCGTGACCATCGCCAGCCGCAGCCTCCAGTTGCAGGTGAGCGCCCCGGACGAGGCCGCCGCGCTGGATTGGCTGAACAACCGGGAGGCGCGCGAGGATTGGCCGTTGCTGCTCGCGCTCAGCGCGGGCGCGCCGCTTGCGGCCATGCGCCAGGCGGAAGAGTGGCCCGGTTCGCCCGCCGAGGATATCCGGCTGCTGGGCGAGGCGGCGGCGGGGCGGACCGATCCGATTGCCGTAGCCGGGAAGTTCAAGAACCTGCCCCTGGAACGTCTCGGCGCCCTCGTAGCCTGGCTGGCTCACGGCACGCTGCACCGGCAATTCGCCGACGCCCCCTCGGCCGCCCTGCGCGACTTCGGCATCCAGGCGCGGGAGGCCGACCGCCGCGCCCTGTGCCGCGTCTGGCAGAGTGCGCGTACACTGGCCGTCGACAATACCTCGCTCAATGCGGAGCTTGCCCGCGAGCGGCTGATTCTGTTATTCGTAGATGCACTGCACGGCCCCGCGGCAAGGAGTACCTGACATGGCCCGAAAACAAGGCATCCTGAAGCTCGACTTCAAGGATCGCGCCAGCCTGTACATGGCTTACATGCCGTTCATCAAGGGGGGCGGGCTGTTCGTGCCCACCACAGAACAGTACGAGATGGACGACGAGGTGTTCCTGATGGTGACGCTGCCCGACGCGCCCACGCCGAAAGGCGTCGCGGCAAAGGTCGTGTGGTTGAGCCCCCACGGGGTCGCCAATCCGCGTGCGCAAGGCATCGGCGTCCAGATCAGCACCCAGGACCATGGTGCGCTCAATCGCGAGATCGAGGCCATCGTGGCACCGATCCTGAATTCGGATCGCCCCACCCAGACGCTTTGAGTTCGTGTCGGGCTTCCTGCGTCAGCCCAATCTACGCCGATTCGACAACGTCAGAGAAACATAGCGAGCGAAGATAGTTTGGGCGCGATCGGAGCGCAGGAAACGCAGTGTACATAGGAGTACATGAGATTGCGAAATACATCCCTGTATTTCGCCCTTCGGGTCATGCTTCGCATGCCGTGATTCGCGCCTGCGAATCGCTCCGAGCACCGTACGCGCCCAAAATATCGAGCGCAGTAGTTTCTTTATCCCAGGGGTTTGAAGCCGACGGCTTGCCGTAATTCCGAGAGATAGGGGCCGGCTTCGGCGCGCGCCTTCTCCGCGCCCTCGCGCAGGATCTTCTCGATTTTCTCCGGATGCGCCGTCAGTTCTGCATAGCGTTCGCGCGGCTCGGCGAGCATGGCGTCGAGATGCTCGAACAATAACTGCTTGGCCTCGCCCCAGCCGATGCCCTGGCGGTAGCGCCCGGCCATCGCGGCCGTCTCCTCGGCGGAGGCGAAGGCGCGGTACAGGCTGAAGATCGTCGAGGTGTCCGGATCCTTGGGCTCCTCGGGCGGCGTGGAGTCGGTCTTGATGCGCATGATCAGCTTGCGCAGCTTCTTCGAGTCGCAGAACAGCGGGATGGTGTTGTCGTAGCTCTTCGACATCTTGCGCCCGTCGAGTCCCATGATCACCGCGGATTCGTCGCTGATCAACGCCTCGGGCAGGACCAGGTGCTCGCCGAAGTGGTGGTTGAAGCGCGCGGCGATGTCGCGCGTCATCTCCAGGTGCTGCAACTGGTCGCGGCCCACGGGCACGAGTTCGCCCTTGAACATCAGGATGTCGGCCGCCATCAGCACGGGGTAGTTGTACAGGCCCATGGTGATGCCGCGGTCCGGATCGTCGTCCAGGCCGGCTTCCAGGTTAGCCGCCACGGCCGCCTTGTATGCGTGCGCCCGGTTCATCAGCCCCTTCGCCGTGAGGCAGCTCAGCATCCAGGTCAGCTCGAGGATCTCGGGGATGTCGGACTGGCGGTACAGCACCGCGTGTTCGGGGTCGAGGCCGAACGCCAGCCAGGTGGCGGCGATTTCCAGCGTCGAGCGCGCGATCGCCTCCGGGTCCCACACATTGATCAGCGCGTGGTAGTCGGCAAGGAAGTAGTAGGCGCGCACGTCCGGATCGAAGCTGGCCTCGATGGCGGGGCGGATGGCGCCGGCGAGATTGCCGAGATGGGGCGTGCCGGTCGTCTTGATACCGGTCAGCAGGTTGGGTCGCTGTTTCATTAAAAATCCAGTGCTTGTGTATCAGGCTTGCGCTTGCGGCGCCTCGCTGAAGCGTACCAGCACGACGCCGCTCTTGCTGGTCTCCACGATCTCGGCGTTATGCCCGTTTATGCTCAGTTTCGCGCCGTTTTCCGGAAGCGTTTCGAGCTGTTCCAGGACCAGGCCGTTGATCGTGCGGGGGCCGTCGGTCGGCAGCTTCCAGCCGAGGTGCTTGTTGATCCGCTTGATGCTCATGTAGCCCGGCACCAGCAGGCTGCCGTCGGGCTCCTTCACGATCAGTTCCTTTTCTTCCTCCCGTACCTGGCTCAGCTCGCCCGCGATTTCCTGCAACACGTCTTCCAGCGTCACCACGCCCATGATGTCCCCGTACTCATCGACGACCAGGGCCCACTGATGGTTTGTCTGGCGGAAGTTTATCAACTGGCGAGCGAGCGTCGTGCCTTCCGGCACGAAGTAGGGCTCGTGGCACAGGCCGCGCAGGCGCTCGGGGCTGAAGCCGCCGCCGACGAGATCGATCGCCAGGTCGCGCATGTGCAGCACGCCGAGGGTATCCTCGATCCGGGACCGGTACAGCGGCAGGCGGCTATGGCGGCTGGAGGCCAGCACCCGGCGGATCGTGTCGGCGTCCTGGTCGATGTCGATGCCCTCGATGCGGTTGCGCGGCACCATGACATCCTCGACCGTCACTTCCTCCAGCTCGAGCACGCCCAGGAGCATCTGCTGGCGCCGCGCCTGGTGCGTGCCGGACTCCATCACCAGCGAGCGCAGTTCCTCGCGGGTCAGGCCCGTCTCCTCGACGACACCGGTGCGCAGCCCGAACAGCCAGAGCAGACCGTTCGCGCACAGGTTCAGCACCCATACGATCGGGTAGAGCACCTTCAGCAGGATGACGAGGATGAAACTCGCGCCCAGGGCAAGCGGCTCCGGCTTGAGCGCGGCCAGCGTTTTCGGCGCGATCTCGGCCACGACCAGCATGACGAAGGTCAGCACCCCGGTCGCGATGGCCACCGTGCGGTCGCCGCCGAGATGCAGGGCGAGCATCGTGGTCACGACCGAGGCCAGGATATTGAGGAAGTTGTTGCCCAGCAGGATGATGCCGAGCACCCGGTCGGGCCGCTGCAGCAGGCGCTCGGCGATGCGCGCGCCGCGGTGGCCGTGGCGCACCAGGTGCCTGAGCCGATAGCGGCCCAGGCGCATCAGAGCGGTTTCGGAGGCCGAAAAGAACCCCGAGGACAGGATCAGGGCGACAAGAATCAGGAAGTACGCCCAGGTAGGCAAAGCGTTCAATTATCTGTATGCGGCGGTTGAAGCAATATTGTGTGTGATGCGCCCGGCCTGTCAAGCCTGCGCGTCAGGAAGCGTAAGCTCCGGCTGTTCCGGCATGATGCAGTTGCGCCCGTGCTGCTTGGCGGCATACAGGTACTTGTCCGCCGCGTGGATCAGCGACTCGCAGTCGTGCGCGTCGACGGGCAGCGAGGCGATGCCGGCCGAGAAGGTCAGCGTCCGATCCTTGAGATCGATTTCGTGCAGTGACTCTGTGATGCGGCGGAGGATCGCGTGCGCATCCTGCGCGCCCGTTTCCGGCATCAGCACCGCGAGTTCGTCGCCGCCGTAGCGGAACAGGATGTCGCTGGCGCGCAGCCCGCTCTTCAGATCGCGGGTCACCTGGATCAGCGCCCGGTCGCCGTATTCATGCCCGAGCGCGTCGTTGATCTCCTTGAAATGATCGATATCGACCATGACGAGCGTAAGTGCGTGGCGGTAGCGGCGCGCGCGCTCGGTTTCTTCCCCGATGCGCAGTTCGAAGTAAGTGCGGTTGAATATGCCGGTCAGCGAATCCGTGCCCGCCAGCCGGCTGATCTGGGAGACTTCGCGGATGATGGCGAAGGCCAGGATCCCGGTCGCCGCCATCAGGATCGTCCGGCTGATCTGCGTGGCCCAGTTGAACACGCCGTAGTAAAAGGGCGCCCACGCGGGATCGTTCAGGTTCCAGTGCAGGTCCGCGTAGAACGCGATCGCCAGGTACTGCAGGATGGCGGCCCCGGTCGTGGCAATGACCACGCCGCGGCGCGGGCGCAGGGCCGTGGCGCCGATCGCGAGCAGGTACACGTCCCAGATCACGCGGCTGTTCACAGCCACGTGGGGTTCGTTGAACACCAGGAACACGGACAGCGCGGCCGAGACCAGCGTCACGTCGCTGAGCGAGGTGACGTAGGGCAGCCAGGTGAGGAATTGCCGATGCCGGGCGAGACCGTAGTAGAGCATCGACAGCAGCAGGGCGAGCGATGTCGCGCCCAGGCCGGTCAGGACTCCGGTATCGATCTCCCGGTAGTAAAGGAGTTGGAACAAGGGGATCGCGAACAGGCACAACACGACCGCGAGGCGAACCTGGGCAACGATGCGCTCTCCGCCCGCGGCAAAGCTGAGCAGCTGCTCCTCAGTCGGCAGCGAACCTTCGAGTGCCATTGCTATAAGGAGCAGGGGAATGAATCATTGGTATACGCCTTGTCTGCGCAAGGCCCAGTGTACATGCTCGCGGACGATGGCATCCGGATACTCGCGCCGGGCTTCGAGAGCCTCGCGGACTTGTTGCGAATGCGGCGCATTTCCCAATGCCACGGCCACGTTGCGCAGGAAGCCGCGGTAGCCCGTACGTCGCAGGGGGTTGCCCTCGGTCTCCTTGAGGAAACGGGTTTCGTCCCAGGCGAACAGCTCCGCCAGCTTTGCGGTCCGCAGGTTCTCCCGCGGCATGAATGCGGCTTCGCGCGAGAGGCGGGCGTGCTTGTTCCAGGGGCACACGAGCTGGCAGTCGTCGCAGCCGAAGACGCGGTTGCCGATCAGCGGGCGCAAAGGCTCCGGAATCGAACCCTTGTGCTCGATCGTGAGGTAGGCGATGCAGCGCCGGGCATCGAGTGTGTACGGGGCGACGATCGCGCGGGTGGGGCACACGTCGATGCAGCGCCGGCAACTGCCGCAGTGCGCCGAGGTGGGCTCATCGACCGGCAGGGGCAGGTTGGTGTAGATCTCGCCGAGGAAAAACCACGAGCCGGCCTCGCGCGCGAGGATCAACGAGTGCTTGCCGGTCCAGCCCAGCCCGGCCTTCGCCGCGAGCGGCTTCTCCAGCACCGGGGCGCTGTCGCAGAACACGCGGTAGCCCAGCGTGCCGGCCGCTGCCTCGATCCGGGCCGCCAGTTGCTGCAGGCGCTTGCGGATCAGCTTGTGGTAATCGCGCCCCAGGGCGTAGCGGGCGACGTAGCCCCGCTCCGGGTCGGCCAGGTTCGCCAGCGCTTCTTCCTGGGAGGTGGAGAGGTAGTTCATTCGCACCGTGATCACCCGCACCGTGCCCGGCACCAGCTCCGCCGGGCGCGAGCGCTTGCGCCCGTGCGCCTGCATCCAGTCCATGTCGCCGTGGTGCCCGGCGGCCAGCCAGCGCTCGAGGCGCGCTTCCGCCTCGTCCAGTTCCGCGCCGGCCACGCCCAGCGCGTCGAAACCGAGTTCCTCCGCCCAGGCCCGGATTTGCCCGCGCAGATCCGCCAGTGCCCGTGGGGACGCGGTGTTTCCCGAATCGTGTGCCGCCGTACTCATCTTTATAATGATCGCATGGAGCCGCTGCCGCTGGCGCTGTATGGCGCACAACAACTGGCCGAGATCGATCGGCGCGCGACGCAACAGGGCCTGCCCGGCGCGACCCTGATGCAGCGTGCCGGCGAGGCGGCGTTTCGCGCCATCTCGGCCCGCTGGCCCGTATCCCGCCACTGGCTCGTCTACGCCGGCGCGGGCAACAACGGCGGCGACGGGTACGTGGTCGCCCGCGAGGCCCTCCAGGCCGGCTGCGAGGTCACCGTGGCCGCGCTCGGCGAACCGCGCGAGGCGTCCACCGCGGGGCAGATGGCGGCGGCCTACCGGGAAGCGGGCGGGCGCGTCGTGCCCTGGCAGGAGGCCGTCCCGCGGGAGGTCGACCTCATCGTCGACGCCCTGTTCGGCATCGGCCTCAGCCGTGCCCTGGAAGGCGACGCCGCGGCCGCGGTCGAGGCGATCGGCGCCGCCGGCCGGCCGGTGGCCGCCATCGACATGCCCTCCGGCCTCATGGCCGACTCGGGCGCCGCGGCGGGCCCGGTCGTCCAGGCCGCGCTCACCGTCACCTTCATCGGCCTCAAGCTCGGCCTGTTCACCGGCATCGGGCCGCGGGTGCGCGGGCGCCTGGCCTTCAGCCGCATCGGTGTGCCCGAGGCGCTCGCCGAGGGCCTGCCTCCGCTGGCCATGCGCATCACCGGCGCCCTGGCGCGGGCGGTACTGGTGCCGCGGGTACGCGATGCGCACAAGGGCCACTTCGGCCACGTGTTGGTCGCCGGCGGCGAGCACGGCACGGGCGGGGCGGTGGGCCTCGCAGCCACGGCCGCCCTGCGCACCGGGGCCGGGCTGGTGAGCGCCATGACCCGCCCCGAACACGTCGCGGCTCTGATCGCCGCGCGGCCCGAAATCATGGCCCACGGCCTCGACGAAAACGCGGATTTTCCCGAGGCGGCCGCGCGGGCGACCGTGGTGGCCCTCGGCCCGGGCCTGGGGCAGAGCGCCTGGAGCCGGCGCGTGTGGGAAACCGCGCTGGCGCTCGACCGTCCCCTGGTGGTGGATGCCGACGGACTCAACCTGCTGGCCCGCCATCCCCAGCGGCGCGACGACTGGATTCTCACCCCGCATCCCGGCGAGGCCGCGCGCCTGCTCGACACCGACGTGGCCACCGTGGAAGCCGATCGACTGCAAGCCGTGCATGGTCTCGCCGAGCGCTATGGCGGCGTGGTCGTGCTCAAGGGCGCCGGCACGCTGGTGGCCACGGCCGGCCGCGGGGAAGCCTGGCTGTGCGACCGGGGCAACCCCGGCATGGCCTCGGGCGGCATGGGCGACGCGCTCACCGGCGTCATTGCCAGCCTCCTGGCCCAGGGGGAGGACCCGCTTACCGCAGCGCGCGTGGGCGTATGGCTGCACGCGACGGCGGCCGACCGCGCCAGCCTGGACGGCGAGCGCGGCCTCCTGGCCGGCGATCTCATCGCCGAGCTTCGCCACGGGGCCAACCCGTGAGGAGCACGGTCGAGCGCCTCCTGCCCGATCCCGACGCCACCGATGCCTTCGGCCGCCGGCTCGCGGCCCTGATCCCGGAGCAGGGCCTGGCCGTGGCGCTGAGCGGCCCGCTGGGAGCGGGCAAGAGCTCGCTGGCCCGCGCGTTGCTGCGCGGCCTGGGCGTCAAGGGCCCCGTGCCGAGCCCGACCTACACGCTGGTCGAACCCTATCTCGTGCACGGCCGCGAGGCCTATCACGCCGACCTGTACCGCCTGGGCGAGCCCGACGAGCTCGATATGCTCGGCCTCGCCGAGATATCCGAGGGCGCCGTGCTGCTGGTGGAATGGCCCGAGCGCGATACCGGGCACCGCCTGCGCTTCGATCTCACGCTGCACCTCTTGCACCACGAAAGCGGCCGCGGGCTGGTCATCGAGCCGCACACGCCGCTGGGCGAAGAGGTCGCCCGCGCGGCCCTGGGGGAGACGGCATGAGCATCCGCGTCCTCGATCCCGCGCTGGTCAGCCAGATCGCCGCCGGCGAAATCATCGAGCGCCCGGCCTCGATCGCCAAGGAGCTGGTCGAGAACAGCCTCGACGCCGGGGCCGGGCGCATCGAGATCGCCGCCGAGGGCGGGGGCGTCAGCAAGCTCGTGGTCACCGACGACGGCGGCGGCATCGCCCGCGGGGAACTGGCCCTGGCGCTGACCCCGCACGCCACCAGCAAGCTCGATGGCGCCCCCGGCCTGGAGCACATTGCGAGCTTCGGTTTCCGCGGCGAGGCCCTGGCGAGCATCGCCCAGGTCGCCCGTGTCCGCCTGACCTCGCGCACGCCCGGCGCCGACGCCGCCTGGCAGCTCGAGGCCGCCGACGGCGTGGCCGTCGACGCCCCGCGGCCCGCCGCCCATCCGCCGGGTACCACCGTGAGCGTGGAAGAGCTGTTCTACGCCGTGCCGGCGCGGCGCAAGTTCCTGCGCCGCGAGGCGACCGAGCTCGGTCACATCAACGAGACCGTGCGGCGCCTGGCCCTGGCCCATCCTGCCGTGGGCTTCCGCTTCGTGCGCGGCGGGCGCACCGCCTTCGACGCGCCGCCGGGCACCGCCCTGGAGCGGGTGAGGGCCCTGTTGGGCGGCGATTTCGCCGACAACGTGCTCGCCGTCGAGCACCAGGCGGGACCGCTCACCATCACCGGCTGGGTCGAGCGCCCGGTGCACGCCGGCGGGCGGGCCGACCCGCAGTATCTCTACGTCAACCATCGCTGGATCCGCGACCGCGCGCTCGCCCACGCGATCCTCGACGCGTACCGCGACGTGCTCTTCCATGGCCGCCAGCCGGCCTGGGTGCTGGCGATCGAAATGCCCCCGGAGCTGGTGGACGTCAACGTCCACCCGGCCAAGCACGAGGTGCGCTTTCGCGACCAGCGCGCCGTCTACAGCGCCGTACGCGCCGCCGTCGCCGCGGCCCTGGAAACCACGCGCCCGGCGGCGGCCCCGCAGGCGCAGGCAGCGCCACAGGATATCCCGCGCCCGGCCCCGGCCGGCGCGAGGCCCGGACGGTCCGAGCCTGCCGCCAACCGCAGCTTCGACTGGACGGCACTGGCTGTCGGGGAGAGCACACCGGATTATTCGCCCACGGTCCCGCAGGCCGAGCGCGGCGCGGTCGCGGCACATGCCCATACCAGTGCCGACGAAAGCCCGCCGCCCGGCGGGCTGGGGCGCGCGCTCGGGCAACTGGGCACGCTCTATATCGTCGCCGAGACCGCCGACGGCCTGGCGCTGGTGGATACGCACGCCGCGCATGAACGCGTGCTCTTCGAACAGCTCAAGACGGCCTGGGACCACGGCGGGCGCAGCGCGGCGCAAAAGCAGCTCGTGCCCACGGAAGTGCGCCTCGACCCGGTCGCGATCGAGCGTCTGGCCGAGGCCCGAGAACTGCTCGAACGCCTGGGTTTCGAACTGGACCGCATCAGCCCCGAGGCGGTGGCCGTGCGGGCCGTGCCCGCCGTGCTGTCCGGGGTGGAAACGCCGGCGCTGATCCGCGAACTTTCCGAGGCGCTTGCCAACGAGGCCGAAGGCGCGCAGTATGTCGACGCCGCGGCCGATCGCGTGCTCGCCGATGTGGCCTGCCGCGCCGCCGTGCGTTCCGGGCGCCGGCTGACGGTGCCGGAAATGGACGCGCTGCTGCGGCGCATGGAGACGACGCCGCGCGCAGACCAATGCAATCATGGGCGGCCCACCTGGATCCGCCTGACACTCGCCGATCTCGACAGGTTTTTCCGCCGTGGCCGCTGAACTCGACAGCAAGACATCTTTCGCACCGCTCGTGCTGTGCCTCATGGGGCCGACCGGAACCGGCAAGAGTGCGCTCGCCCTGGAGATCGCCGGGCGCGTGCCGGCCGAAATCGTCAGCGTCGATTCGGCCATGGTCTATCGCGGCATGGATATCGGCACCGACAAGCCGGCGCCGAACGAGCGCGAGCGTGTCCGCCATCACTTGATCGACATCTGCGATCCCTCCGAGCGGTACAACGCGGCGAGCTTCGTCGAGGACGCCATCGAAGTCATCGAAGGCATCCACGCGCGCGGCAAGCTGCCGATACTCGCCGGCGGGACTTTCCTGTATTTCCGCGCACTCATCGAAGGTCTTTCCCCCATGCCGGGCGCGGACCCGGTGGTCCGCCAGCAACTGCGAGCCGAAGCCGAGGAGCGCGGCTGGCTGGCCCTGCACGAGGAGCTGGAAAGCATCGATCCGGACATCGCGGCACGCATCGCGCCGACCGATTCACAACGCCTGGAGCGCGCGTTGGAGCTGGTGCGCATCACCGGCCAGGCGCCCAGCCGCTTGCATGCCGAGCCGGGCGAGGGCGCGGCGTTCGAGTTCCAGCGCGTCGCCTTGTGGCCGGAGGATCGCGAAACGCTGTACGAAAAACTCGCCGACCGATTTTCACTGATGCTGGAACAAGGGCTGCTCGAGGAGGTCATAGCCTTACGTGCACGCGGCGATCTCGACGAAACCTATCCGGCCGTGCGGGCCGTCGGTTACCGCCAGTTGTGGCATCACCTCGCCGGCGAATGCACGCTCGAGGAAGCGGAAAACCGTGCCGTGACCGCAACGCGCCGCTATGCCAAGCGCCAGATGACCTGGCTGCGGGGCGAGGAGGACATCGTGCGGGTGAATACCGGAGAAGGCGCGCTCGATTCCGTGTTGAAAGCGCTTCAGGCCCGGCATGGTGCGGCATTCGCATAGTTCGCCCGTGCTAAAATACTCCGGTGAGAAGCACATAACTTAGAGCCCTAACTACAAAGAAGGAGACGACGATAATGGCCAAAACGCATAACCTTCAGGATCCGTTTCTGAACCTCTTGCGCAAGGATCGTGTTCCAGTCAATGTTTACCTGGTCAACGGCATCAAGCTGACCGGGCAGATCGAAGCGTTCGATCAGTTCGTCATCGTTCTCAAGAACGCGACCAGCCAGATGGTTTACAAGCACGCGGTTTCAACAGTTCAACCGGCACGGCGTATCAACATGCCGCGCTACAACGAAGAGCAGGGCGAGGGAAGCGAAACGCATGAAGACGACCATGGTGAATCCCATGGCGAAGGCACGTCGGAAGTGGTCGAGGAGACCGCCGGCGAGTGATGCGCCCTCGTTGAGAGCTTGAGCTCCATCGCGGAACGTACTGTCATCGTGACGCGAGGCGCGGCCAGTCCGCGCCTCGCTTCCGTGCACGCCGAATTCGACGCGCTCGCCGCGGCGGCCGGCGTCGAGGTGGTCGCCTGCGTCGCCAATCCCAAGTCCTCGCACCCGCACCCGCGCTTTTTCCTGCACCAGGGCAAGGTCGACGACTTGTCCGAAGTCGTCGCCGAGAGCGGCGCGACGCTGGTGCTGGTGGACGAGCAGCTCAGCCCGGCGCAGGAACGCAACCTCGAACGCGCGCTCAAGGTGCGCGTGCTCGACCGCACCGAACTCATCCTCGACATCTTCGCCCAGCGCGCCAGCTCGTTCGAGGGCCGGCTCGAGGTCGAGCGTGCCCAGCTGCGCCACCTGGCCACGCGGCTGGTGCGGGGCTGGACCCACCTGGAACGCCAGAAGGGCGGCATCGGCCTGCGCGGTCCCGGTGAAACACAGCTCGAGACCGACCGCCGCCTGCTCGGGCAGCGCATCGAACAGATCTCGCGCCGCCTGGACAAGGTCGATCGCCAGCGCGCGCAGAACCGCCGCCGGCGGCGCCGCAACGATGCGCCCCTGGTCGCGCTCGTCGGCTACACCAACGCGGGCAAGACCAGCCTGTTCAACAAGCTCAGCGAAAGCGGGGCCTACGCCGCGAACCAGCTCTTCGCGACGCTGGACCCGCTGCTGCGCCGCGTGCCGGTGCCGGGCATCGGCACGGTGGTGATGGCCGACACGGTCGGGTTCGTCAGCCACCTGCCGCACGAACTGGTCGAGGCGTTCAAGGCCACGCTCGGCGAAGTGCGCGATGCCGACGTGCTCATCCACGTGATCGACGCCTCCAACCCCGAACGCGACGAGCAGATCGCCGTGGTCAATCAGGTGCTCGAAGAAATCGGCGCCGGCGACATCCCGCAGGTCGAGGTCTACAACAAGTCGGACCTGCTGCCGGCACACACGCAGGCCGCGATCGAGGAAAACCATTTCCCGCGCATCTACCTCTCGGCGCGCACCGGCGCGGGTCTCGAAGCCCTCGGCCAGGCCCTGGGCCGCGAGCTGGGCGTGCCGTCCGAGCCGCAATGCCTGGAACTGGGCCCGGAAGAAGGACGCCTGCGCGCCCGCCTGCACGAACTCGACGCCGTGATTGAGGAAACCCCCAGCGAGGCGGGCGGCTGGACGCTGCATGTGCAGATGCCCGGCAACACCCTCGCGCGCCTCCAGCGCGAACACCACCACGCCCCCATCCCCGCCTGACTCCCCGCGGGAGCGGCATAGTCTCGTGGAAGCGGCGGTCCCCGCCGCGATCAACCGTACTGGGAGCGCCGGCATCTTGCCGGCCTGCCTTCCATCCCTTCTCCCCTCGCCGGGGAGAGAAGGCCAGGATGAGGGGTGCGCCGCAAAGCGGCGAATACTCCCAACTGGATTCCGGATCGCTTCGCGTCCGGAATGACGATGTAGGTTGGGCTGACGAAGGAAGCCCAACATCGCGCCCTCCAAAGGCCGTGCCCGGCATCCCATGAAGATCGCGACTGAAGTCGCTCCTACAGCCGTCCCGTCATCCCCGCGAAGGCCGGGATCCAGTCCCAACTCATCGCGGCGGGGACCGCCGCTCCCACAAGCATTCGTCATTCCGGACTTGATCCGGCGCCGGAGGCCGAAGGCCGGAGACAACATGCGCGTGGCGCATGGCCCGAAGGGCGAGTGGCGCAAGTCGCGAGTAATCCAGTCCAACAACCAAAGCCGGCAGGATGCCGGCGCTCCCATCGCGGCGGGGACCGCCCCTCCCACATGCATTCGTCATTCCGGACCTGATCCGGCGCCGGAGGCCGAAGGCCGGAGACAACATGCGCGTGGCGCATGGCCTGAAGGGCGAGCGGCGCAAGTCGCGAGTAATCCAGTCCAGGAAGTCGCCGGCCACCGGCCGGCACCACAATTCACCTGCCGCGAACCCGCGCAGTTCGCTACAATGCACCCCTTGCGTCCCACGAACCCGTTTCGAGGTTCAGGGCTGTCTGTTTTCTACCCACTCGAGGAACACATGGGCTGGAAGGAACCCGACAACAAGGATCGGGACCCCTGGGACGGGCACAGCGATCTGGATGAGCTGCTCGCCCAGTTCAAGCAACGCTGGGGCAAGCGCTTCGGCGGCGGCTCAGGTCCCTTCCGCCCACGCATCTGGTGGGTCGTGGTCGCCATCCTCATCGGCGTCTGGCTGCTCTCCGGCGTCTATGAAGTCGGCACCGGCAAGCAGGCCGTGGTCATGCGCTTCGGCCACTACGTCGGCACCCTCGACGCCGGTATCCACTGGCACCTGCCGTGGCCGATCACCCAGACGCAGGTGGTGGACGTCAAGGAAAGCCGCTCGATCACGCGCAATGCCACGCTGGCCACCCGGGACCATCAACTCGTCTCCGCCGCGGTCACCGTCAAGTACCACATCACCAACCCCTACCGTTATCTCTTCGTGAGCGCCTCGCCGACCCAGGTGCTCGACAGTTGGGCGGACTCGGTGCTGCTTAGTGTTGTCGAAAGCCACGCCCAGGACACCCTGCAATCGCTCAACACGAGCCAGCAGGCCCTCGACCTCGACAAATCGCTGACCCAACGCATCGCGGCGATCGATCCGGGCATCACCGTCGACGGCGTCACGCTCAGCCGCCTGCAGCCGCCCGAAGCCGTGGCGGAAGCCCGCTCTCAGGCCGAGGACACGCTCAAGCAGTCCGCCTCGGCCGCCGAGAGCGCGGAAGCGGCCGCCCAGACCAATATCCTCGAGGCCCAGAAGCAGGCCGGTCAGATCATCACCCGGGCGAAGAACGACGCCCAGGCCCGCGAGGCCCGTGCCCAGGCGGAAGTGGCCCGCTTCAAGGCCCTGGTGCCTGCCTGGCGCAAGCACCCGCGCGAGGTCGAGGACTACCTGCGCAACGAGAGCATCCGCGAAGCCCTTACGGCCGCACCCAAGATCGTGGTCTCGGGCTCGGTGCGCGTGGTGCAGTTGCCGCCCTCGGCCTTCACCGGTTCCCAGGCGCCCGTGGCCGCCACCGCGGCACCGCCGAAAAAGCCGGCAGACTCGTCGAAAAAGACGCAGGGGTTGCGGCCATGAACAACAAGCTCCTGATGCGCTGGTTCGGCATCGTCATCGTGGCGCTCGCCGTGGCCTTCACCCTCGACGTCTCGCTCTACACCGTCGAGCCGGGGCAGGTCGGGGTGATCGTCGAACAGGGTGATGTGTCACAGGTCGTCAGCGAGCCGGGCACGCACTGGAAGGTGCCAAGCGACCAGATCGAACTGCTCGATATCCGCAACCAGGTCGCCAACGTGAACTTCCGCGCCAAGCGCAGCGGCCCCGCCGCCGAGAGCGCCGCCGCCCGGTTCAGCGTAGTGTGGAAGATCGACTCGCCCAAGACGTTCTACGAGGCCACGCAGAACAACAACGTCACCATCGACGTGCAGGACAAGTTCGGCGACGCGAGCGACCCGGTGCTGCGCAAGCTGCTCGCCAAGGACAACGAGGCGCGCGTGTTCGCCGTCTCCGCGGCCTCGGTCACCCAGGCCTTCGAGAGCGCCATCAAGCCCGTCGCGGACACCCTCGGAATCAAACTGCTGAGCGTCGGCCTGGTCAACCTCAAACTCTCCAAGGCCGGCGAGAAGCAGATCACCGAGCGGATGCTCGCCACCGACACGACCGCCCATCAGCAGAAAATGACGGATAGCGAGGCGGCCGCCGAGCAGAAAATCGCCGCCGCCCGCACCCAGGCCGCCAACATCCTCGCGGCCGCCCGCAACAAGGCCGCCTCCATCCGCGGCGAGGGCGAGGCGAAGATCGCGGAGCTCTACGCCCGGACCGCCCAGCCGGCGCCGGACTTCTTCCGCTTCTACCAGACGCTGATGAGCGAGAAAGCCGCGCTGAACACCAACACCCGCCTGTTCGTCGTCTCCTCGGACAGCCCGTGGTTTCAGCTGATGGGCAAGGCCGGCCCGGACTCGAAGCAGAAACGCTGATGAGCATACTTCTGGCCGCCATCGGCATCGCCATTTTTCTGGAAGGCGTGGTGCCTTTCATCAGCCCGCGCCTGTTTCGCCAGGGCCTGTTCAGCATGCTGCAGGTCAGCGACCGCGGCATCCGCGCGATGGGACTGGTGGCCGTCCTGGTCGGCGCAGGCATTGTTTACCTGGTCCATTCCTCGGGGTCGATATGAGCAAGAACGCGGTTGTCGTAGGCATTCAGTGGGGCGACGAGGGCAAGGGCAAGCTGGTCGACTTGCTCACAGACCGCGTCAACGCGGTGGCCCGCTTCCAGGGCGGGCATAACGCCGGCCATACGATTGTTGTCGGCGGCAAGAAGACCGTGCTGCACCTGGTGCCCTCGGGCGTGCTCCGGGAAGGCGTGCGCTGCCTGATCGGCAACGGCGTGGTGCTCGATCCCGCCGCGCTGTTCGAGGAGCTGGATCTCCTGGAGAAGGAGGGCGTACCGGCCCGCGAGCGCCTCGGAATCAGCCCCGCGTGCCCGCTGATCCTGCCCTCGCACGTGGCCCTGGACAAGGCCCGCGAGGCCGCCAAGGGCGCCGCCGCCATCGGCACCACCGGCCGCGGCATCGGCCCGGCCTACGAGGACAAGATCGCCCGCCGAGCCGTCAGGCTGGGGGACATCTTCCGCCGCGAGCGCTTCGCCGCCAAACTGGGCGAAGTGCTCGACTTCCACAACTTCATACTCAAGAACTACTTCAACGCGCAAGTAGTTGATTTTCAGGAGACGCTGGAGCGCTATCTCGGCTATGCCGAGGCCCTGCGCCCCATGGTCTCCGACATCACCGCCGAGATCCGCACCATCCATCAGGCGGGCGGCAACGTGCTCTTCGAGGGCGCCCAGGGCACGCTCCTGGACATCGACGTCGGCACCTATCCGTTCGTCACCTCCTCCAACACCACCGCCGGCGCGGCGGCCACGGGCACCGGCCTCGGCCCGCGCTGCATCGACGAGGTGGTGGGCGTGGTCAAGGCCTACACCACGCGCGTGGGCGGCGGTCCGTTCCCCACCGAACTGTTCGACCAGATGGGCGAGACGCTTGCGCGCCGCGGCAAGGAATTCGGCGCCACCACCGGGCGCCCGCGCCGCTGCGGCTGGTTCGACGCCGTGCTGCTGCGCCGGGCCATCATCAACAACAGCGTCTCCTGCCTGGCCGTGACCAAGCTCGACGTACTCGACGAACTGGACAACATCCGCATCGCCGTGGCCTACCGCACCAACGGCAAGGAGCTCACCGACGCGCCGATTGGCGCCGACGCCTACGCCATCGCCGAGCCGGTCTACATCGACCTGCCGGGCTGGAAAGCCTCCACCGTCGGCATCACCCAATACGAAAAACTGCCCGAAAACGCCCGCGCCTACCTCGAAAAAATCGAGGAACTCAGCGGCATCACCATCGGCATGATCTCCACCGGCCCCGACCGCGACCACACCATCATCCGCAAACACCCCTTCGATTGATCTCTCACCCCCTTGCCTGCAAAGCAGGGAAGGGGAGCTGGAGGCGAACTCTCCCGCCTCAACCGGAACAGCGGCCATTTTCTCCCCCTTGCTCGCATAGCGAGGAAGGGGGAGCTGGAGGGGGATTCCTCACGCAGGTCTAGATCGTCGACCCGGCGGAGCCTGTCCTCGACCCAGATCGGGAGCAGGAATCCAGTAAGAAACATTGCGGTGAGAACCCGCTACTCTTCTTTGAAGAGCGAGTTGGCCATACACTTGGTACCGCCGCACCGACTCCTCACCGGCATTCCGCGATAGCGGTTATCCGTTCTTCCACCAATGGGACTCGGGCCTGACTCGCTGCATCGCCCGGTAAGTGGCCTGGCAGGGCGGCGAGGAAATCCGGATTCCGAAGTAACTTGGTAAATCTGTCCGCCAGATGCGCTTGTAGCGCCTCCTCGGTGCGTTTGACTTCATCAATAATTTCCGGTCTGCCGTCCAGCACCGCAACGATGTCTTCCATGTCGTGGCTCATTACGTAATCGCCGTTTCCACGCCCCTCGAATGCAGCCAGCTTCGTTGCCAGAAAGTAGGGGGCCGTGACCATGCGCACGGCCCGACCTGAAGGGAGTTTGAGAGATGCTGCCGTGTCCAACGCGGGCTGATACCACTCATTCCCGAAGCCCAATATCTCCGCCCGAGTCGGCATAACATCCAGCACGATTCCCTCTGCTATCCAGCGGCACACGGGCGCCTCGGGGCTTTGATCTTCCCTGAAGCCTCTCTCGCGTAAGCGGGAGGACAGGCGATGATATTCGCCGAGCGAGGCCACCTCGGTAATCACATCCACATCGTGGGTAACCCGGGCTGGTCGCGCGGCAACATCCGTAAGCAGCAGGCCCGTCGCACAGCCGCCGACAAACACCATAACGTCCGTGATCGAGCCCAAGCGCTCTACTGCCAGCTCCAATATCGCCAGGTTAGGGTTCTGTTCTCTACGCATAGTGCTTCAGTCGATTTTTCAGTTCCTTGATGGCAATGTCGCGCTCACGGGCACGTCCCCCACGGATAGCGTCTGCCAGCACCAGGAGTTCATAAAGCATTGGGTCCGCTTGTGCGGCGCGTGGCGCCAGTCGGTACAGAGGCGAAAACGCCATCCCCCTTACATTGCCTTGCGCGTCCGGCCACACGGGTGGCGGCTCGCCATTGGAAACAAGATGCTGGCTCAGGGGAGGCGCGGCATGCCCGGTTGGAATGCCGCGAGTCAGCTCCCCCCGTTCGGGGACGAATGCGTACCTGAGACCGTGAACGAGGAATTCCTCCAGATTGCGGACGTGGGGGACGATCTTGTCATCCCGCCGTACCAAAATCCCTGCAGTCAGCGCCCGTTTCACCGCGGTGTGGAGCTGGGAGGGACTCATTCCGAGCTGCACCGCAAGCCATGCATACGACCAGGGCCGAGACCCCAGCGCGACAAGCTTGAGCGCAACCAGCACATCTTGCGGTTTCAGCACCATGTTTATTCCATGTTCTAGATTCTAGAATAGAGAATATAGGAAATTCCTGGTATGTCAAGCAGATTTCAATGAAAGAGCGGCATCACCATCGGCATGATCTCCACCGGCCCGGACCGCGACCACACCATCATCCGCAAACACCCCTTCGATTGATCTCCCTCCCCCTTGTCTGCAAAGCAGGGAAGGGGGAGCCGGAGGGGGATTTCTAATACAGGTCTCGTCGTAATCCCGGTGCATGAAATGTAGGAGCGACGGTCCCCGTCGCGAACAACCGAGCCCCAAAACAGCCCAATCACCCGTAGGTGCGGGCGTCCCGCCCGCGATCCCGAAACCGCCGCATACGACCAGTTTCCATTTGCGTACAAAAACAAGTACAAGTACAATAACCCGTACAGAACGAGGTGACCCATGGAAAACATCAGCTACTCCGCCTTCCGCCGCAGCCTGGCCAAAATGCTGGACAAGGTCAACGAAGACCACGCGCCGCTATTGGTGACGCGGCAGAACGGCGCACCCGCGGTACTGATCTCCCTGGAAGACTTCACCGCCTACGAAGAAACCGCCTACCTCATGGCGAGTCCCAAGAACGCCGAACGCCTGGACCGCGCTATCGCCGAGGTCGAGGCCGGCAAGACCGAGTCCCACGACCTGATCGATCCGTGATTATTTCGTGGGCATCGGACGCCTGGGATGATTACCTCTACTGGCAATCCAACGACAAAAAGACGCTCAAGCGCATCAACGCCCTGATCAAGGCCATCGAAAGAGAACCATTCGAGGGTCCGGGCAAACCCGAACCCCTCAAACACCAATGGACGGGCTACTGGTCGCGGCGCATCGATCGCACGCACCGCTTGGTCTACAAAGTCACCGACGACGCCATCATCATCGTCCAATGCCGCTACCACTATTAAAGTCAGAACACACCGACTTCGTCATTCCGGCGAAGGCCGGAATCCAGTAAGACAAATCGCGGCGGGAACCGCCGCTCTCCAAATGACGGTTCTCCAACCTTTTTGTTGAGTTAGAATCAACACGAAGCCCTGTGCCGCGCGAACGCCCAAGTATCACTTGGGATGGCCCCGGAAATCCGGCTAGTGCTCACGGGACTTATTTATTTCGCATCGCCGTGGCCTACCGCACCAACGGCAAGGAACTGACCGACTCCCGATCGGCGCTGACGCCTACGCCAGCGCCGAATCGGTCTTCATCGACCTGCCGGGCTGGAAAGCCTCGACCGTCGGCACCACCAAATACGAACAACTCCCCGAGAACGCCCACGTCTACCTCGAGAAGATCGAAGAACTCAGCGGCATCACCATCGGCATGATCTCAACCGGCCCCGACCGCGACCACACCATCATCAAGAAGCACCCGTTCGATTAAGAGGTATTTTCTCTCCCCTTTGCCTGCAAAGCAGGGAAGGGGGAGCCGGAGGGGGATTCCTGAATTCGGGAGCGCCGCCATCCTGCCGGCTTTCATTACGTCCGTCGTCCCGGCGGAGGCCGGGACCCAGTCAGACCTTGTATCCTGGCCTGGGGCCAGGATTCTTCTCCATACTGGATACCGGCCTTCGCCGGTATGACGAGGATTTGAATAAGGCAGCCTAGGAGCGACGGTCCCCGTCGCGATCTGTCTAACTGGATTACTCGCGACTAGCGTCGCTCGCCCTTCGGGCCATGCGCCACGCGCATGTTGTCTCCGGCCTTCGGCCTCCGGCGCCGGATCAAGTCCGGAATGACGAGGATTCAAATAGGGCAACGTAGGAGCGACTTCAGTCGCGATCCAGAAGCGTCGGCATCCTGCCGGCATTATTCTCTAAACGTAGCTTAGCCGCCAAAACGACGATATTCGTCGCGATGCCTGAAAATCCGGGTGATTCGCAGGATTAGTCCCACATATGGCCGTATCCGTTGCTATACTTCAAAATTACTTAAATAGCCTGATCCCGGAGTATTGGTGGCTAAAAGAAAGGCGAACGGCGAGGTAAAGAATAAATCCCTGGAATCCTGGATCTGGGACGCCGCCTGCTCCATCCGCGGCGCCAAGGACGCGCCGAAATACAAGGATTACATCCTTCCGCTCATCTTCACCAAGCGCCTGTGCGATGTGTTCGACGACGAACTGAACCGCATCGCCGCCGAGGTCGGCTCGCGCAAGAAGGCCTTCCAACTCGTCCGGGCGGACCACAAGCTCGTGCGTTTCTACCTGCCGCTGGTGCCGGACGATCCGGATGAACCCGTCTGGTCGGCGATCCGCAAACTCGCCGACAAGATCGGCGAGGGTGTAACCACCCACATGCGCGCCATCGCCAAAGAAAACCCCGGCTTACAGGGCATCATCGATAGGGTCGATTTTAACGCCACCACCCACGGCCAGCGCGACATCGACGACGACCGCCTGTCCAACCTCATCGAGGCCATTAGCACCAAGCGCTTAGGGTTAGAGGATGTCGAGGCAGACATCATCGGCAAGAGCTACGAATACCTCATCCGAAAATTCGCCGAGGGCAGCGGCCAGAGCGCCGGCGAGTTCTACACACCGCCTGAAGTCGGCACCATCATGTCCCGCGTGCTCCAGCCCGAACCCGGCATGACGGTCTACGACCCGTGCTGCGGCTCCGGCGGCCTGCTGGTGAAATGCGAGATCGCCATGGAAGACAAGGCCAAGGGCAAAAAGCGCACCGTTTCCCCGCTCAAGCTCTACGGGCAGGAGTACGTCGCCGACACCTGGGCCATGGCCAACATGAACATGATCATCCATGACATGGAAGGCGAGATCGAGATCGGCAACACCTTCAAAAATCCGAGATTCCGGGACAACCGCGGCAAGCTGCGGACCTTCGACCGCGTCGTTGCCAATCCCATGTGGAACCAGAAGGAATTTACCGAAAAGGATTACGACGCTGACGAATTTGGCAGATTCCCACCGGGGGCCGGGTTCCCCGGCCAATCCTCCGCCGACTGGGGCTGGGTCCAGCACATGCACGCCAGCCTCAATGCAGAAGGCCGCGCCGCCGTCGTCCTTGACACTGGCGCCGCCTCCCGCGGCTCGGGCAACGCCGGCACCAACAAGGAAAAGACCGTCCGCCAGTGGTTCGTGGATCACGACCTCATCGAGAGCGTTCTCTACCTGCCCGAAAACCTCTTCTACAACACGACCGCCCCGGGCATCGTCCTCTTTCTGAACAAGACCAAACCCAAGGCGCGGCAGGGCAAGGTCTTCCTCGTCAACGCGAGTCAGGTCTTCGAAAAGGGTGACCCCAAGAACTTCATCCCCGACAAGGGCATCCAGCGCATCGCCGACACCCTCATCGGTTGGAAGGAAGCCGAAAAGCTCAGTCGCATCGTCGATCACGCCGAGCTGAAAAGGAACGACTACAACATCTCCCCCAGCCGCTACATCCATACCAATGACGCCGAAACATACCGGCCGATTGCGGAGATTGTCGAGGAACTGCGGGCTGTCGAAGCTGAGGAGCGGCAGACGGACAAGGCGTTGAAGGCAATTCTGGAGAAGATCGGGGTATGAGCGCGGGTCTTCGACAAACCGAGATTGGCGAGTTCCCAACTACGTGGAAGGTCGACCGCGTCGACTCGGCGTTCGAAATTCAGCAAGGTAAGCAAGTTTCAAAACGGAATCGCGAGGGCCAAAACCAGCGTCCTTTTTTACGCACCAAGAACGTCTTCTGGGACCGTCTTGAGCTTTCGGAACTCGACCAGATGAATTTCACCGATGCTGAGGAAGAGCGTCTTGAGCTTCGCCCTGGGGATCTCCTTACCTGCGAAGGGGGAGACATCGGCCGCACCGCTCTTTGGAAAGGCGGACTCGCGAACTGCTACTACCAGAATCACCTTCATCGGCTTCGCGCCGCGAACGGACGAGTAGATGCGCAATTTGCTGTCTACTGGTTCTGGTATTCCTTCAACGTCGCGAAACTCTATTTTGGTCGAGGCAATGTCACGACGATTCCCAATCTGTCTCGCTCGAAGCTCGCTGAGTTGCCCATGGTGCTTCCCCCACTCCCCGAGCAAAAGAAGATCGCGCACATCCTTTCGACGGTGCAGCGGGCGATCGAAGCGCAGGAGCGAATCATCCAGACCACCACCGAGCTGAAAAAGGCCCTCATGCACAAGCTCTTCACCGAAGGCCTCAGCAACGAACCCCAAAAGCAAACCGAAATCGGCCCCGTGCCCGAGAGTTGGGAAGTGGTGGAGTTGGGCGAGCTGCTGACAGTCGCCCAATATGGAATGTCCGTGAAGGGCAACCCAGAGGGCAACTATCCGATTCTCCGGATGACGAACCAAGTGAATGGCCAAATCGTCGCGAACAATCTTCAGTTCGTGGAGATCACGGATTCCGAATTCCAAAAATTTAAACTTGAGAGAGGCGATATCCTCTTCAATCGGACCAACAGTTTAGACTTGGTCGGACGGACTGCAATACACGACATAGAAGGTGATTATGTGTTTGCGTCGTACCTGATCCGAATTCGAACCGATGAGGAGCGCCTGAATCCCTTCTTCCTGAACCTCGACTTCAATCGCGACGAGACGCAGGTGCGTCTGAAATCCATCGCTACCCGAGCCGTTAGCCAGAGCAACATAAGCGCAACTCGGTTGAAGGGATTTCCCGTTCCGCTTCCAAGCATGGACGATCAAGTCGAGATCGTGAGACGTGGCGCGGCGTTCGATACCAAGATCGAATGTCACCAAGCAAAACTGGCGGCACTGAAAAGCCTTTTTCGCACCCTCCTTCACGAACTGATGACAGCGAAGACTCGCGTTCATAAGCTCGAGTTGCAAATTTCGACGTCAGGGAACTAAGGATGGACGACACAACACCCCAAGAAGCGGAAGAACCGACACCTCCAAGGGATCTGCGGTCAGAATTATTTGGCGATCTCTCGGCACGGTTTTCGGAAGGGCTCGAATCCGACGGAACACTTCCTGTCGCAGCTCAAGAGGCTTTGGTTGAATTGCTTGAATTAGACGGCCCTACAGCAGACGAGATTATTGCCGCGGCCTCGAAGAACGATTCTGAGGAAAAGGATTCAGGCCATGAGTGAGCGAGTCCGCCTGATCAAATTCGAACATTTCCGTGGGCTTCCGGCCAACGAGTTCACGTTGCGGGGCAAGAACCTTGTGATTTTAGGAACCAACGGTAAAGGGAAGAGTGCCGTAGTTGACGGGATCGAGTTTGTGTTCTCGGGTCAGGTCGCACGTTTTAAGGGCGCAGGGACCGGGGGCATCTCCCACGACGAAGCGGTCAAGAACGTCAAAACCGGAGGCGACCCGGAAGTCACTTTAGCGCTCAGCCCTTCTAACGGGGAAATCTCCCATAAGCTCTCTTCGAGTGCACCCGAGATTACTGATCGCCCATCGGTCAAGGATTACTTTTCGCAGCACCCAACAGTAGACGGCTTTGTCCTGCGACGTGACAAGATTCTGGATTTCGTTCGAGTTCAGGATGCTGATCGATACCAGAAATTTGTTCAGCTCCTAGGCATTACGAAGTTGGATAGGCTCCAGCGAAGCTTCGTCGAGGCCGAGCGCAAAGCGTATGGGGCCGCTGAAAGAGCGAAGACTACGCACCGGACCAAGCTAGTGGTGTTCAATGATCCTCAGAGCGGATTCACACCAGCAAATCTTGCTGAAGTCTTTGACCGCATTTCCGAGATCGTTGAAACATTTGAGTTAGAGAAGATCGAGAAGTGGAAGGATCTTGAGACCCGGCTTCCATTGCTAAAGGCTATGCGACCGAGGGCCAATAGAGAAAAGATTGACGCCATCACCCGTGCGCTTGTCAGTATTGAGTCCCCGCTGACCGCGCCACCGGATGCTGACGTGAGGACTGCCAATGAGTTACGGGTGCGACTCGCAGGACTAGCTGACTCTTCCCTGGATGCGCCACGCAGTAAGGTCATAGAGGAAGGAAAGAGCTACCTTTCTACCCATACTGACGAGATATATTGTCCTCTTTGCGAGACGCCGTTTGAGCAGCCGCTGGCAGACATTTTGGCTCGGCTGAAAGAGCGAAGCGATGCCCTTCTCGAATTGCGCAATGCGACCTCAAACCGAAGGGCTGCTCTGGGACGAATCAAGCAGTACGCCGACAATACTGCATCCCTGCTCAAGAACGACCTTCAACATTCCGCGTTATTCGAGGTCACCGCTAAGGCAGCTCTAAGGAACGCCAGGGCAGAGGCGCTTCGACTTTCTCGGCTGCTTGTTCGGACGATTCAAAACGACTTCGCAGGGGATATCGCTCTACCCGATGCGTTACTTGCCATCTCCGATACGCGAAGCACGCTTGCCGTCGAATTGAAGGCACAAAAGGACGCCCTGGTTCCCCCGGACTCCACTCTGCTTGAGTCCGCAATTGCTCTGTTAGAACGCGGCATTGCTTCCTGGGAAGGCATAGCGAGAGCGGAACAAGCCATCATTGATTCGAGAGAAATCCTTCGTCGAACAACTGTAGCTAGGGAGTCCTTCTCATCAGCACGAGAAGGCGCAATCCAGCAAATATTTACGCAGATCGCGGAAACAGTCCTGACATATTACAAGCGCCTTCATGACTTTGGAGAAGGTGACGAGGCTTCTGAGTGCACTGCACTCGAACTGAAGCCAACTTCTCGGGCCGCCGCAGGAGGTCTGCGACTCGCTATCCAGTTTTTGGGTATTGCAAATTCCAAGGACCCTCGTGAATTTCTAAGTGAAGGCCATCTGGATTCGCTCGGACTCTGCCTGTTCCTTGCCGCAGTCCGGATATTCAATCCTCCAGGTTCGTTACTTGTGCTAGATGATGTCTTGACCAGTATCGACAGGGAGCATCGGCGCAGGGTCGGTGAGCTCCTGTTCTCTGATTTCCATGACTTTCAGATCATTTTGACTACCCATGACGAGCATTGGCATGATCTATTGGCATCAACAGCTCGTGCCCGTGGTGTCCAAGATGCCTGGCGCTACATCAAGATTGAAGGTTGGAGCGTTGATGCAGGTCCAACCTTGTCGGTTGTTGAAAGCTCCTGGGATTTTATTGATGCCCACCTGACCGAAGCAGGCTATCGGAGTCTCGGGGGACCATTCCGATTAGTAATTGAAGACTTTCTGAAGCGCACCGCAGCCAAGCTTGAGTTAAAAGTCAGGTTCAAGCCTGATGGGAATTACACTGGCGGCGACTTCGTCGCGGCAGGAATTCAAGACCGAATTCGCGACGAGTTAATCAAAGTAGGTAACGAGGAACAAGCCGGCATCCGGGTCGATGTCGGCAGGGTTTTTGGACAGGGTAATCTGATTAATGACCTTAGCCATGATAACCCGGGTCGCCTTGAGATCACTTTCGATCAGGCGAAGGACTTCGTAGCTGGGCTGAAAAGCCTCACGAAGCGCTGCGAAGATCATCAGCTCATTAAGGGAAGATAGCGTGCCCGCCCCCGGAGAACATAAAACGGTCCAAGCCCGCATCCTCGAATACGCAGAGGCGATCGGTTGGGCGTTTGTGTCCCGCGAGGAAGCCGAGCAGCGGCGCGGTTTCGATCCTGATGTCCCGCCCGCTGAGCGCGCAAAAACCCGCTCGCTGTTCTTCGATGACCTGCTCGACGCCAAGGTGCGGGAATTCAATCCGCGCTACGCCGAGGCCGAGGGCGCCTTGCTTGGGCAGTTCCGCCATCTGCATACCGACATCTATGGCAACCGCGACTTTGTCGATCAACTGCGCAACCGGGGCACGTTCTTCGACCACGAGGAGAACCGCGAGCGTGACCTGATCCTGATCTATTACGACGATCCGACTCGCAACGTGTATGAAGTCACCGAGGAGTGGGCCTTTCACAACGGCCGCTACGGCACGCGCGAGGACGTGGTCTTTCTCATCAACGGCATCCCGGTGCTGGTGATCGAGTGCAAGAACGCCAACAAGGACGAGGCGATTGCCCTGGGGGTGGACCAGATTCGCCGTTACCACCGCGAGACGCCCGAGTTGTTCGTGTCGCAGCAGCTTTTCACCGCCACCGACGCGATCGGCTTTTCCTACGGGGTGAGCTGGAACCTGGTGCGGCGGAACATCTTCAACTGGAAGGATGAAGACATCGGCAAGTTGGAGTCCAAGGTCAAGAGCTTCTGCGCCATCCCGCAGGTGCTCGCCTTCCTGAAGGACTACATCGTCTTTGCCGAGAAGGACGAGGAGCTGCACAAGTACATCCTGCGCCAGCACCAGACCGGCGCGGTGGAGGCGACCGTCGGCCGCGCGCTCGATCCCAGGCGTACCCGCGGGCTGGTCTGGCACACCCAGGGCAGCGGCAAGACGTTCACCATGATCAAGGCGGCCGAGCGGCTGTTCCGCGCGATGGAAGCCGAGAAGCCGACCATCCTGTTGATGATCGACCGCAACGAGCTCGAAGACCAGATGCTCAAGAACCTGACGGCGCTGGGCCTGGGCAATCTGGAGCATGCCAGCAGCATCGCCCGGCTCAACAGGCTTTTGCGTGACGACTACCGCGGCATCATCGTGACAATGATCCACAAGTTCCGCGACATGCCGGCGGATCTCAACACGCGCTCCAACATCTATGTGCTGATCGACGAGGCCCACCGCACCACCGGCGGTGATTTGGGCAATTTCCTGATGGCCGGTCTGCCCAATGCAACCTTCATCGGCTTCACCGGCACGCCGGTGGACAAGACCGCCTACGGCAAGGGCACGTTCAAGACCTTCGGCTGCGAGGACGACCAGGGCTACCTGCACAAGTATTCCATTGCCGACAGCATCGAGGACGGCACCACGCTGCCGCTGTACTACCAGCTCGCGCCCAACGAGATGCTGGTGCCGCACGAGACGCTGGACAAGGAGTTCCTCTCGCTGGCCGAAGCCGAGGGCGTGGCCGACATCGAGGAATTGAACAAGATTCTCGAGCGGGCGGTGAACCTGAAGAATTTCCTCAAGGGCAAGGAACGCATTCAGAAGGTGGCGGAGTTTGTCGCTAAGCACTACCTGGAGAATGTCGAGCCGCTCGGCTATAAGGCCTTCCTCGTCGGCGTGGATCGAGAGGCGTGCGCCCGGTACAAGCACGCGCTCGACCAGTTTCTTCCGCCCGAGTATTCCGAGGTGGTTTATACCGGAAACAACAACGATTCCGCGCTGCTGAAGAAATTCCACCTGGACCCGAAGAAGGAGCGGCAGATCCGCAAGAGCTTCGGCAAGCTCGACCAGATGCCGAAGATCCTGATCGTGACCGAGAAGCTGCTCACCGGCTTCGACGCGCCCGTGCTCTACGCCATGTACCTGGACAAGCCGATGCGCGACCACACGTTGCTGCAGGCTATCGCCCGGGTGAACCGTCCCTACGAGAACGAGGCGCAGGAGATGGTGAAGCCGCATGGCTTCGTGCTCGATTTCGTGGGCATCTTCGACAAGCTGGAGAAGGCGCTGGCGTTCGACAGTGACGAGATCAACGCCATCGTCAAGGATCTCAAGCTGCTGAAGGTGCTGTTCAAGAACAAGATGGAGTCCACGGCGCCGGCCTACCTCGGCCTGATCGAGCGAAACTTCAACGACCAGGACGTGGACACACTCATCGAACATTTCCGCGATCCCGAGCGCCGCAAGGAGTTCTTCAGGGAATACAAAGAAATCGAGATGCTCTACGAGATCATCTCACCGGACGCCTTCTTGCGGCCATTTATCGCCGATTACCTGACTCTGTCGTCGATCTATCAGGTTGTCCGCAAGGCCTACGCCAGGCGGGTGCAGGTAGACCGTGAATTCCAGCGCAAGACCAACAAGCTCGTCCAGGAACAGGTGGGCAGCTACGGGGTCTCGCAGGTGGGCGAACTCGTCAAGATCAACGCAGACACCATTGATCTGATCAAGAAGAAGCAGGGCGGCGACAGCACCAAGGTGATCAACCTGGTGAAAAGCATCGAGAAGCTGGCCGAAGAGAACAGTGATGACCCGTTCCTTATCGCCATGGCCGAGCGTGCACGCGCCGTGCAGGAAAGCTTTGAAGGCCGCCAGGTCAGCACCGCGGAGGCGCTGGAGGAGTTGCTCAAGGACGTCGAAAGCAACGAGGTGCGCAAAAAGGAGCAGGCAGAGAAGTCGTTCGACGGATTGACGTACTTCGTCTATCGCAGCCTGCTCGATGCGAAGATCCCGAACGCGGAAGAGGTCAGCCGAAAGATTCGCCAAGCCTTCGCCTTTTCGCCCAACTGGAAGCAGAGCGAGAGCGCGCTGCGCGAACTCCGCAAGCAAGTCACCTTCGCCATCTACGCCGAAACCGAGGATATGGACCGCGTCATCGCGATAGTGGATGAATTGTTTACATTACTGGAGCGGACTGCCAGGATATGAGGGAAGCTCTGAGTAATTGCATTTTTGGTATTCCGGCGCAGGCGAATTGCCGATTGGGATGCTCGGTAGACTATTTTATCCGTCATTCCCGTGCAGACGGGAATCTATTGCATTATGGTTAATAAAAATCCAGCAACCTATATTCTTTGCAGCCGCCCCAATGGAACGCTTTATGTTGGTGTCACATCCAATCTGTTGAAACGTATTTGGGAACATCGTGAAAATCTTGTCGAAGGCTTTACTAAGAAGTATGCCGTACATCGCCTCGTCTATTTTGAACTGCATGACAGAATGGAAGAGGCAATCATCCGGGAGAAGCGAATCAAGAAATGGAACCGGAAATGGAAGATACGCTTAATCAAAGAGTTCAATCCAACCTGGCGTGACCTTTACGTCGAACTCGCAGGCAGTGGATTCCCGCCTGCGCGGGAATGACGAATTATTCAGAGGCTACTCGGACCATGAGAACCACGGACAGGAAGAACGAATTCAAGCAGCGCGTCCGGAGCTGGGCCGACAAACTGGAGGTAAATATCGTCTGGCTGGGAGTCCGCCACATGAACAACAAATGGGCGTCCTGCTCCACAGCCGGCCACCTGAATTTCAACGACGAACTGCTTGCGCTCGACCCCGAGATCTGGGACTACGTCATCGTCCACGAACTGCTGCACTTCTTCGTCCCCAACCACGGCAAGCTCTGGAAAAGCCTGATGCGCGCGCACCTGGGCAACTATGAACGCATCGAAAGCAAACTGCGAAATGCGGCATCGTCATGAATGAGTCTCTATCTACTCAAAGCAGCGTCGCATGAGTGACCGCTACGAGGCCGGTGATCAAGAGGCATTCGAGCCGGGATCGGACGGTCAGGTATTGCGTAACAAATTGGGCATCACCGACGCTGGCGAAATGGCTGAGGTCGAGTTGCTTTTGCTGGAAAAATTATACGAAGCCGTCCTGGTAGAAGCCTTGCCCGACAGGACGTTACGGGTAACAGATCTGAAACTCTGGCACCGACGCTGGCTGGGTAATGTTTATGACTGGGCGGGCGAGGAGCGTTCGGTCAATATGGGTAAGGGAGATTTTCAGTTTGCCGCCGCGGCTCAAATTCCACGTCTGCTGGGGATATTCGAGCGTGATTGTCTGGCGCGCTTTACGCCTTGCCGCGACCTTGATGACGCAGCATTGACCGAAGCCATTGCCGTGGCCCATGTGGAATTCATCCTGATTCATCCGTTCCGCGAAGGGAATGGACGGTTGTCACGATTGCTGGCGGATGTCATGGCCGTGCAGGCGAGGCATGATCCGCTGGATTACAGTCCATGGGATGCGGACAAGTCCGCGTATTTCAGCGCGATTCATGCCGGCATGGCCGGCGATTACGCACCGATGCAGAAATTGGTGGAAATGGCGAGAGCAGGCAGGTAAGGGTGTGTCAGCCAGCCAGCGGGATGTGGCGGAACTTGCTGGTGTTGCGGCGAAGGGTGCGCTCGATCTGGCTGATGCTCTGGCCGGTTTCGATGGCCGTGGAACTGGCTACCGCGCGGATTATCGCTCGCTTATCGGGTGACTTGGTCGCCCTGTGCGGGGTGTTTGCGGAAGTTGGTTGGGTGCGTTTCATAAGGTCTATTGTACTGGAATATACAGGGCTAACAAGCGAAAAAAGGGAGCGTATAGGCAGGATGGATAGCAGCCTGGGTCGCACCTGCGTAAGTAACTCGCACCGCTGATGGGTAGAGGTTAGCGCCATTCAGGTCCGACCTGGGAACAATCGGGGACAGACCCTGAGCTATCCCCTGAGCTATCCCCACGAAATAATTTGAATAATCAGGGACAGACCCTGAGCTATCCCCACGAAATAATTTGTATATTCAGAAGGTTAAGGCGTAGACTCGGGTAAAAACAGCGTGTGCATGGGTTTTTTCTCTACCGAGAGATCACAACATCTATCGGAGAGACCCATGCACACGCAGCAAGTATTGCACAGCTTTTTCCATCATGCATGGCCCGAAGTGCATGCCAAGCGCCGCGAGGCCTTAGCGATGGCGGTGAACACGGTGGTACAGGGTGCCGCGGTGTCGATTACCGAGATGGGGCGCGGGCTTGCCGGCTCGGGTCGGCTCAAGCACCAGATCAAACGCATGGACCGGCTGGTGGGTAACCGCCTGCTCCATGACCAGCGTTGGGGGTTTTATCGGCTCTGTAGTGAGCGTTTGCTCACGGGCACGGCCCGACCGTTGATACTCATTGACTGGTCGGAGTTCAGCGTGGATCAAGGTCAGCAGCTGCTGCGTGCGGCGGTGCCGGTTGGAGCACGGGCGGTGACGTTGTATGAAGAGTTGCACCCGCAGGCACATTTGGCCAACCGCGGTGTGCAGCACCGATTTCTGGATCGGCTGCAAGCCTTGCTGCCCGCGGGGTGCATCCCGATCATTGTGGCCGATGCGGGCTTTCGTGGACCTTTCTATCGCCATGTAGAACGGCTCGGCTGGCATTGGGTGGGACGGATCCGTAACCGCGACTTCATCTGCTGGGAAGGGGCGCCACAGGACTGGGTTCAGGCCCAGTCGGTGCATGCGCTGGCCACCCCCCGGGCGCAGGAGCTGGGCGAGGGGCAGTGGGTGAGAAGCGCCCCTTTGCCCGCACGCCTGGTGCTGATCCGCCATCCCCGCCAAGGCCGTCAGGACCGTTCACTGCACGGGCGGGCGCGGCGCTCACGCTTAAGCCGCCAGCACGCCCGGCGCACCCGTGAGCCCTGGCTGTTGGTCGCCTCCCGCTCGCTGCAGGACTACTCAGCCAAGCAGCTCGTGCGTATCTATAAAACGCGCATGCAGATCGAGGAGGCGTTTCGCGATACCAAGTCGCGTCTGTATGGGCTCGGTATCGCCCGCGGCCGGCACACCTCACTGATCCGGGCCACGAATCTGCTACTCATCGCCGCCCTGGCCAGCTTCGTGTTGTGGATGATCGGTTGCCTGGCTAAAGCGAAGGGCTGGGTAAAAGCCGTGCGGGTGAACTCCTCGAGTCGCACGGCCACCTACTCGACACCGTTCCTTGCCCGGCTCGTGATTCGGCATCTGCCCGGTCGACTACCCTCAAGATGTTTCGAGCACAGCCACACACGGGTCGGTGACTATCTACATACCGTGCTGTGCGACACTTGATTCGTGGGGATAGCTCAGGGACAGACCACGTTTTTAGGGTTTTAAGAGCCTTCTTTGTGGCTCACACATTCCAATTGGCGCTAAATTCGTATAAATTCATGAATATTCGCATGTCGGATTAGGAATAGCTGGGAGGAATAGCTGGGAGGAATAGCTGGGAGGAATAGCTGGGAGGAATAGCTGGGGACAGACCACGGTTTTTGTCGGATAGTCGATGACTTGGCCGCGAATTCACTTATTCGGAGCCACGAAGATTTGGGGAGCCGGATGAGTTATACTCACAAAAACGTATTTATGAGTATAACCAGATGGTCAGGCGGCAAAGCCCCCGTAATCAAACTCTTTACGCGGATTTACTGCAGGAGGTGTTGTCATCGACGCAGCCGGAGGGTCGCGGGCTCAGCTTCACCCGAAAAACCGTGAAGGGCCGGCGATACTGGTATTTGAGCGTCGCGGTTGGCCGCAAGCGAATGCAAGCCTATCTCGGACCGGTCACGCCCGAGATGGATGCGCAAATCGAGGTGACCAAAGCGAGGTGGGCGAATGCCAAGGATGTGGCCCGCAGCCGGAGCCGGCTGGTCGCGCACTTGGTGAGCAGTGGCGCTACGGCGACGCCACCTGCCTCGGGCGCAGTGCTGGCGACGCTGGCGGATGGTGGGGTATTTCAAGCTGGTGCTGTGCTGATAGGAACAGTGGCATTCCAGGCGTTTGCCAATATGCTCGGCGTACGATGGCCCGGCGGCGAGCTTCGCACGCAGGACATCGATAGAGCAGCAGGGCCGATCGGTCTTGCCGTCTCGCAGGAGGGGGTGAAGTTGACCGAGATTCTGGAACAGACTGCTCCGCTCGTTTCGATCCCCGGTCTGTTCTGGAAAGATCAGGCCACCCGCTTCGAAAGTCAGGGACAGCGCATAGATTTGCTAACCCCCATGATCGGGCCCGACAGCAGCAAACCTGTCTTTGTGAAACGCCTCGGCGCCTATGCCGAGCCGCTTCGATTTCTGGATTTTTTGATGAAGGATGCGCAGCCGGCTGTCTTGCTCTCCAAGGACGGTATTGCGGTGAACGTCCCGGATCCGGCGCGCTTCGCCCTCCACAAGCTGGTGATTTCGCAACGACGACCCGCCGCATGGGCAACCAAGGCGCGGAAAGACCTTTTGCAGGCGGCCTCGCTGATCGAGGTGCTACTTGAGGACATGCCGGGTGCTCTCGTAGCCGGCCTCGATGCATCGCGCGCGTATCACGAAAAATTTCATGGCACGGCGCTACAGGCCGCAAAGAAGCTGCCGAACGATCTCGGTGAACGACTTCTTGCGCTCGATGAGGAAGAGTGAGTGACAGCTCTTGCGTTTTGACTTTCCCAGCCTGCTGCTGACTTAGAGTAACTAGATGGAAACTCCCAACGGCTACGACATCATCGACGACATCCACGGGCAGGCCGGGCCGCTTGTAACAACCGGGGGCAGGCCACGGTTTTTTCGGATAGTCGATAAGTTATTCCTGGTCGCGACGGTTGATGGCCATGAGGATTTGGCATCGACCATGGATAGTAGCGATAGGGGACAGACCACGGTTTCGTGTTGCACGTACGTTTCCGGTAGCGCCTAGGTGCAGCCTCAAGTTAGTCAGCCGTTTCGCCCCGGGTGCCGCCTCCGTCGGTATAAGCGGCTGACCGAGAGCAGCGAGGCCGCCACGATATCCTAAGACGCTGCAAACAGCTCATGATGTTTCAGTAAGAACTCGAGCAGCGCATCGGCCACCACCCGCACGCGCGTGGTGTTGCGGGCGGCTTCGTGATATACGACCCAACTGGTTCCGACCGCGATCAGTGCCGGGAAGACGCGCTCCAGTTCAGGCATTGGATCACCGATGAATACGGGCAGCACGGTGATACCGCCGCCGGCACCGATACTCTGGCAGGCGATCTCGATGTTGTCGACCCGCGATACGTGCCGCGAATCGCCGCGGTAGGTTTCCATCCATTTCAGCGCGGGAATGCTGTGCATGGATTCGGCGTACAGCACCAGTTTGTGCGATGAGAGCTCGTCGAAGTTTGCGGGGTGTCCGTTCGCTTCCAGGTAGGATTTGGCGGCAAACACGGCCCATTCATGGTCCATGGCCCGGCGCGCGACGAGATCGGGTTGTTCCGGACGGGCCATGCGCACGGCGATATCGGCTTCGCCTTTGGCCAGATCCACGGATTGGTAAGCCCCGTTGAGTTCTATGTTCAGGGCGGGATGCGCTGCGTGCAGGCCGGGCAGCAGCTTGCTGACCAGCAGCGGAACGAGCGCGGGCACGACTGATACGCATACGGTGCCTTCCATATCCACGTTTGCGGTGCGCACATCGAGCAATGCCTGGTTGACGGCGGCTTCCATGGCTTCGCCCGCCTTGACCAGGGTGCGGCCTTGTGCCGTCCAGGTGAATTCGCGTCCACCGCGGATCAGCAGTTTGGTGCCCACGGCCTCTTCCAATGCGGCAAGGCGGCGGCTGACGGTGGAATTGTCGACCTGCAGTTCGCGGGCGGCGCCTGCCACCGAGCCGCCGCGTGCCAGTGCCAGCAACACCCGGAAATCGCTCCATTCCGGCGTCATTATTGCGCGGCTCCGGTATCACAGGTCGGCTGGAAGGCGTATCGCACCTGGGTTTTCACGGTCATGGGATTTTTGCATCTCGGGTTTGCAGGAATGGGCATCGACACGATTCAACTGGATTCTTATCGTTACCCCACGTTATCGATTCATTTACACCGTGCGCTGCACGGCATTCGAAGCAAATGGAGATTACCATGAAGGCGCCTCTGACACCCGAACGCATACTGCAAACCGGCCTGGGATTCTGGGCCAGCAAGACCTTGCTCAGTGCCGTGGAGATCGGCCTGTTTACCGAGCTGGTGGCTGGGCCGCTGACGGCCGACGCCATCGGCCAGCGGCTCGATCTGCACTCGCGCGCCCGTCGCGATTTTCTGGATGCGCTGGTATCGCTGGGCTTTCTCAAGCGCATCGACGGCGAGTATCACAACACGCCCGAAACCGCCTTGTTCCTCGATCGCAACAAGCCCACTTATGCCGGCGGGATGTTGGAGATGGCGAATGCGCGCTTGTATTCCTTCTGGGGCGACCTGACCGAAGGGCTGCGCAGCGGCAAGCCGCAAAATGAAGTGAAGACCGGCGAACCGGATCTGTTCGAGACTTTGTACGCCGACCCCGAGCGCCTGGAACAGTTCCTGGCCGCCATGACCAGCGTCTCGCACGGTGCCAATCTCGGCATCGCGAAACAATTGCCGTGGCAGAACCGGAAGACCTTCGTGGACGTCGGTTGCGCGCAGGGTGATCTGGCGGCACAGATCGCGCTGGCGAACCCGCATTTGAACGGCATCGGTTTCGATCTGCCGCCGGTGGGTCCCATCTTTGATCGTTACGTGGATAAGGCCGGGGTAGCGGACCGGTTGAGTTTTGCCGCCGGCGATTTCTTCAAGCAGCCGATACCTGAAGCGGACGTGGTGCTGATGGGGCACATCCTGCACGACTGGGATCTGGCCGAGAAGCGGCAGTTGATCCAGAAAGCCTTCGACGCTTTGCCGAAAGGCGGGGCACTGGTAGTGATCGACGAGATCATCGACGACGACCGCACCGAGAACACCTTCGGTTTATTGATGAGTCTGAACATGCTGATCGAAACGCCTGGCGGGTTCGATTACACCGGCGAGGAATGTGTGGGCTGGATGATGCTAGCTGGCTTCGATAGCGTACAGGTACAGCAAATTGCGGGCCCCACCTCGATGGTAGTGGGAATCAAGTAGTGGACAGGCAGGGTTCCAGATGTTTTGATTTCGCGGAGTTTCACTTCGCTACGCAAGAAGGAGTGGGGGGCAAGTCTTGCCTTTTGCCTTTTTTGGGGCATAGGGGCGGAACTGAGTATATGTCTAAGCTACAAAAAGAACAGGTATGTATTAGGCGCTAATTCAGGCTTAAGCGGCCCATTTCGCAGCGGAAATCGGTCTTCTCGCGCGCGATGATCAGAGGGCGTCTTTCAGCTCCGCGGCGGTGACGACCGTTGCCTGGCGCGGGAAGACCTTGTCGAGCAGGCAGGCGTGCACCTCGGGGTCGGCATCGGCGCAGCAATCGCGCACCACGACGATGCGGTAATCCGCATCCGCCGCATGGCGCAGCGTGGACAGCACGACGCCGCTGGTGGCGATGCCGCACATCGCCAGCGTCTCGATGCCGTTGGCCCGCAGGATCATTTCGAGATCCGTTCCCGTGAACGCACCGACCCGGTGCTTGGTGACGACGACCTCGTCGGCTGCCGGCGCCACTCGCGGATGGACGTCGGAGGCGAGGCCCCCGGATGCCCGGATGCGGCTGAAGGTCTTGTTGCGGGGACTGATCTCCGGGAACCCGTCACGGAACCCGACCACCACGTAGATAACGCGCAGGCCGTTTTGCCGCGCGGCGTCGATCACCTCCGCCGTGGTTGCGAGCAGCGCCTCCCGGCCGTCCGCGTACCGCTCCACGATCGGCGTCTGGAAATCCATCACCAGCAACGCACTGCGTGCCGGATCGAGCGCCGGTTTGCTCATCGATTACTCCTCTTGCGGGCTGAAGACCCAGCATATACGAACCCTGGTAGCTCAGGGACAGGCCACGAGTTCTCGGGGGACTCACGGTAATAGGCGCGGTATGTTCGATGGATGTTTCGCGGGCACGATGATTGAGGGGCATGAAGATCCGGGTCAAGTTTTGCGGCTTGCCTCTTCGGGTCGGAGGGGCGACGCCTTAGAATGAGTTGATGAGCAATCCTGACTACGACATCATCGGCGATATCCACGGTCAGGCGGGACCGCTGGAGGCGTTGCTGCACAGGCTCGGGTATCGCGAGCAGATCGACGGGTGGCGGTATCCCGGCGGCGACCGGCGGGCAATATTTGTCGGAGACTGTATCGGCCGCTGATGCTCGGGGTCTGGTCTTGCATTGCCACGTTGGCGGAGACTGATCAAGTCGGATGACGTTCGGCACTGCGCCGTTCTCGGTAATCCGGGACTCGCCTGAAACGGCCCCCGATGCTGTGGACGAGTGTAATAGCCGCCCGCTGGCCGTCGCTTTCGAGGCTGGAACGAGCGAACTCCCGCAAACCGGGCGCGCCTGCGCTGACGGCGGCGCAAATACCTTGGATTTCCCGTCCGCGGCCGCACCGGGGGTATACTTGCCTTGCCGGTAAAGCGGGTGTCCGGTCGGGAGGGTTTTGTGAGCCTGTGGAGTGAGCTTCGCCGCCGGCACATCTTCCGCATCGCTGCCGTGTACGCGGCGACGGGGTGGCTGGTGCTGCAGCTCGGCGCGATCATATTCCCTGCGCTGCATGCGCCCGAGTGGGCGCTCCCCCTGCTGATCGGTTTCGTTGCCCTGGGTTTTCCCGTGGCGCTGGTCCTTGCCTGGGCGTTCGAGATGACGCCCGAGGGTGTGCGCCGCACGACGGATGCCGGGGAACTGGGTGCCCATGCCCTGGAAATGCGCCGACGCATGGTGCGTACGCTGAACGCGGCAATCATTGTCATGCTTGCGGCGGCGGTGGGAGTGCTCGCGTGGCGCCTGACGATTCGGAGTGGCGCACGGATCGGAAACGTTTCGCTCACCGCGGCTCGTCCGGCAGCGACTGGCGTGCCGGCCCCTGCGGCGGCGAGCGCGGCGTCCGCCAACGCAATCGCCGTGTTGCCGTTCCTGAATCTATCGCCCAAGCCCGAGATGGCGTACTTCGCCGAGGGCATCTCCGAGCAGTTGCTGGACACTCTCGCGCAGGAGACAAACCTCCAGGTCGTTGCCCGGACCTCGGCGCTCCAGTTCAAGAACCGGCCCAAGGACATCCGGGAGATCGGCAAGGCGCTCGATGTTCGCTATGTGCTCGACGGCAGCGTGCGCCGCAATGGCGGCCAGATTCGCGTGAGTGTCCAGTTGATCGATGCGCGTACGGGCTACCAGGAATGGTCCCATACGTATCAGCGCACCGTCGGCGACGTATTCCGGATCCAGGACGAGATTACCCGCGCGGTCGCGATGACCCTGAACGTGGAAATCCCGTCGGCGAGTACGATCGCCAAGGAAAATCCGTCGACCAGTATGGGCGCGTACGACGAATATCTCCTGGGTCAGCAATTGCTGAACCGGCGCGAAACGGAAAGCCTGCGCGCGGCGCTTACACACTTCAAGAAGGCGACCGAACGGGATCCGAAGTACGGGCCGGCCTTTGCCCAGGTGGCGATCGTCTACACGCTGTTGAGCAGTTACTCATACGGGAACTACACCACGGCGGAGATCATTAAACTGGGGAAGCCGTTCTTGGTACGTGCGGTGGCGCTCGCACCCGATGCGCCGGATACCCTTGCGGCACAGGGGCGATACCTGGACCTTACGGAGGGGCCGGCGGCGGCGCTTCCCTACTACGAACGGGCGGCCCGGGAAAATCCTTCGTACATGGATGCGGTGAACTGGAAGATCGGGGCGCTCGTTGCCCTCGGACAGCTGCGCGAGGCCAACGCCGCGACGGTAGCCGCGGCGCGACGCGACCCGTTGAACTGGATCATTAACGAGAACTACATGAGTGTCTTGCTGGACCAGGGACGCTTCGACGCGGCCCGTGCGGTCGCCGAACGCTTTCTGACGATCGACGCGGGGCATGGGCATCAAATGTTGGGGGACATCGCGATGGCGGATGGCAAGGAGGCGGAAGCAATGCGCCAGTACCTCGAAGCGTTGACGATACGCCCGAAGTCCCAGTCGATTATCGGCGCTGTCGTAACCTTCATGGCGTTCGCTGGACTGGGCGATGACGCTTACCGTCTGTGGAAGGCACGCGGCGGTCCGATGTATGGCGGCCTCGTCGCGGCGTGGACCGGCCACCCGAAAGTGGCGCTCGAGGAGATGCAGGCCCTGCTCCGTCGGGAAGGAGATAAACCGGCGGCGAACGTCACGGCGGCCGAGGTGGCAATTCGCCTGGGTCGGCGCGCCGATGCGAAACGGTATTTCGACGAGGCCTGGAAGTTGAGTAACGGGCAAGTTGACAGGTTGCATTCGAACGTCTCGTCGTATGATCTTTTGAGCTATGCGGCGTTGCTCCTGGAGTCTGGCGAGTCGGAAAAGGCCGAGACGTTGTTCGCGCGGGTTCGCGCCGATGCGGCACGAGCGGAGGCGGCACGAGCGGAGGCGGCACGGTCCGCGATCGGGGAACCGGCGGATAACGCCAGCCTATTCGAACTGGCCGGCGTGGACGTTCTGACGGGTAACCGGGAGCGGGGCCTGGCAGCGCTCGGACAGTTGGTCCGGCAGGCGACAATGCGGGATCCGTCTTTTTATTTCGCGCTGGTTCCCGAATCGCTCAAACGGGCGCCCCAGTTCGATGCCGTTCGTGACGATCCGCGCTTCCAGGCGATCGTCGAGAAGGCAAAGCGGCGCCAGGCGCGGCTGCGGGCACGGATCCTGCCGGTGCTTTGCGGCTGGGATTTCACGAAGTTGGATTGGCGGCCCCAGCCCGCCACGTGCGAGGGCGTCGTCGAAGGTACGGCCGCCGCTACCTCTCCGTAGGCTGACAAAGACCGAGGCAGCGTGCGAAAAGCACGGGGACAAAGTATCGGGGACAGACCACGGTTTAAGTTTTGGTCGCCCGGCATGAGGTTCCAGTCTTGCGTTTTGTCTTTCTCCGTAGAATTGTCGATACTTTAGAATAATTTGATGAGCACTCCCAACGGCTACGACATCATCGGCGATATCCACGGTCAGGCGGGGCCGCTGGAGGCGTTGCTGCACAAGCTCGGGTATCGCGAGCGGTGGGGGATCTGGCGGTATCCGGACCAGGCGCGGAAGGTCATCTTCGTCGGCGACTATATCGACCGTAATGCCAATGCCCGCCGGGTGATGGATATCGTCAAGCGGATGGCGGAGAACGGCGAAGCGCTGGCGGTGATGGGGAATCACGAGTTCAACGCGGTGGCGTACCACACGCCCGATCCGGAGTATCCGCACGAGTATCTGCGCCCGCACAGCGACAAGAACCGTTTCCAGCACCGTATCTTCCTGGAGGAGATGGTGGAGAGCGAGGCCGCGCACGACGAGGCGATTGCCTGGTTCCGGACGCTGCCCATGTGGCTGGATCTCGGCGAGTTGCGGGTGATACACGCCTCCTGGGTGAAGCGCCACCATGCGGTGGTGGAACGGGTGGCCGATGCCGAGGCCCACCTGTCGGAGACCTTGCTGGTCCGGGGCAGCCGCAAGGGGACGGAGGAATTCGAGGCGGTCGAGTGCCTGCTCAAGGGGCTGGAAGTGCAAATGCCGGAGGGGGTTGGCTACCACGACAGCTACGGGCAGTTGCGCACGAAGGCGAGGATACGCTGGTGGCTGGACGAGGCGCCCACCCTGTTGCGCGATGCGATCCTGGCCTCACCGAAGATGGCGAAACAGATCGGTGATGTGCCCTGGCGCTGCGCCTGGCCGGAGGATGCAGGCTATGCGGCGGATGCGCCGCCGGTGTTCATCGGGCATTACTGGATGGATGGCGAGCCGGAGCCGTTGGCGCCGAATGTGGCTTGTGTGGATTACAGCGCCGCGAAGCCGGGGAATAAGCTGGTTGCTTATCGGTGGGACGGAGAGCAGCGGCTATCGGAGGAGAAGTTTGTATCCGTTCCCACCTGATGAGAATAGGTAGGCCGGTTTTCGCCGGCCTGTTCGTTTGACTGGATCCCGGGTCGAGTCCGGGATGACGGCAGAGCGAAGCCGGCAAGATGCCGGCGCTCCCAGTCTGATCGCGGCGGGGACCGCTGCTCCCACAAGGGGACCGCCGCTCCCACAAAAAGAGGCCGGCATTTTGCCGGCTTGTTTGTTGGACTGGGTCCCGGCCTGCGCAGGGATGACGATGGGGTAGGAGAAAAGCCTGCGGGACGCGGGCACTCCGATCGCGACTGGAGTCGCGCCTGCAGGGGATGTTCAGCTTTATAAGCAACAATTCAAACAGCCAGGAATCTCTTGGAAGTTGGTCAGGAAGGCACCCGGAAACTGAAGGCTGGCCCCTTGCGCATTGCGAGTATTGGTTAGACACTATTCATTCCACGTGGAAGTGAATTGCGATTTTTATGGAGGGCGGATATGGCACAGGAGCCGGACTGGGATCGAGTGGAGGATGTGGCTTTGGCGATTTTGTCATTGACATTGCATGACGGTAATCGCGTCTGGAAGCAAATCTCCTGGGATGTGACCGATCGGCTGCATGAAAAGGGCCTGATCAGCAACCCGCGCACCCGGACGAAATCGGTCTCGCTCAGCCCGGAGGCGCTCGAGCGGGCCGAGCGGGTATTCCAGTCGCTGTTTCTTCCGGATGGTTCCGGATGGGGGCGAACAGGATTTTGATGGTGGAGAAGGACAATGCAGGCATTGGATGAACCGCTGAACGAGAAGGAACTGGAGGAGCTGGACAGGTTTCTGCTCGATCGTGTGCCCGAAGAGGAGGCTACGGAGGACAAGGACGAAGGCCTTCTCTGCGTTTCCGAGCTCGACGGGTTTTTGACCGCCGTGGTAAGCGGGCCGACGGTGGTGCCGATGTCGCAATGGCTACCGGCGGTGTGGGGTGACTTCGAGCCGATCTGGGAGAGCACGGCGGAAGCCGAGCGGGTGCTGCAGCTGATCGTTCGCCACATGAATGGGATCGCCGCCACGCTGATGGAGGCCCCGGAAGAGTTTGAACCGATGTTCCTGTTCCATGAGGTCGATGGCAAAACCCACCGTATTGTCGATGAATGGTGCGAAGGCTACATGCGGGCTCTGCGGCTGAGTTATGGGGAATGGCGAGCCGGGGACGACGCGATCGGCATAATGCTGACGCCGATAGCGGCCTTCACGGGAACGACGGAATGGGCCGGACATGATTATGAGCCCGACGAAATGCGCGTGCTCCAGGATAGGGTTGTCATGTGCGTTAGAGAAATTCACGCGTACTGGTTGGCGCGCCGCGAGGAATACGCGCCGCCTCAGCACACCGTCCGCCGTGACGCCCCGCGCGTGGGACGGAACGATCCCTGCCCGTGCGGCAGCGGCAAAAAGTACAAGAAGTGCTGTTTGAATTGACGGCCCTCCCTGTTATTGCTGTGGCTTCTCCACGCAGGAGCGTCAACGGGCCTGTTGCGCATGGGCTGGGTTGCACAGGCGGGCATTGCTGGATGGACGGCAAGCAGTGGTTGCCGAAGGGGAAGTTCGTTTCCGTTCCCACCTGATGAGAATAGGTAGGCCGGCTTTCGCCGGCCTGTTCGTTTGACTGGATCCCGGCCTTCGCCGGGACGATGGTTGTTGGGGCTTCCCAGGTTATCGGATCGCGACTGAAGTCGCTCCTACAAGTGCTATCGGCTGTTGTGGTTGGTTCATCGCGACGGGGACCGTCGCTCCCACGAGTAAGGTCGGCAAGAATTCAAACACTTGTTAGAATAATCGGGTCGACACCGTTGATCCGGTGGGCTTGGCTCTCTCTCCGAGACACAGGCAGCCAACGACGGCCAGTTCTCTTGGCTGTCTTCCAAGCTATTGAAATCCATACGAAGACCGCAAGGAGGATTGCATGTCCAAGATCAAGTCATGGGTAGTGCCCCAGGCGGGCGCCGCATTCGAACTGCAGGAAGTCGAGGCCGGGCCGCTGGGTTCGGATGAGGTCGGGGTCAAGGTCGAGTACTGCGGTATCTGCCATTCCGATCTTTCGGTGAAGAACAACGACTGGGGCAACAGCCAGTATCCGGCCGTGCTGGGCCACGAGGTCATCGGCCGCGTCGTTGCGGTCGGCGACCATGCCAAGGGGCTGAAGGTCGGCCAGCGCGTGGGTGTGGGCTGGACGGCGGACAGCTGCATGCATTGCAGCGAGTGCCTGTCGGGCCATCACCAGTTCTGCGGCGAGTCGAAGGCGACGATCCTCGGCCATCGGGGCGGCTTTGCCGAGACGGTGCGCTCACACTGGGCCTGGGCCATTCCGCTGCCGGAGAACCTGGAGCCGTCCACGGCCGGGCCGCTGCTGTGCGGCGGCATCACGGTGTTCCAGCCGTTCCTGGCCTATGACATCAAGTCCACGGCGCACGTGGGCGTGGTGGGCATCGGCGGCCTGGGCCACATGGCGGTGAAGTTCGCCGAGGCCTGGGGCTGCGAGGTGACGGCGTTTACCTCCAGCCCGAGCAAGACCGAGGAGGCCAAGCGGCTGGGTGCCGACCGGGTGGTTTCGAGCAAGGATTCGGACGCGATCGCGGAAATGGCGGGCACGCTGGACCTGCTGATCACCACGGTGAACGTGCCGCTCGACTGGCCGGCGCTGATCAACACGCTCAAGCCCAAGGGGCGGATGCACGTGGTGGGTGCCGTGCTGGAGCCGATTCCGGTGGCGGCGTTCCAGTTGATCGCGCACCAGCGCGAGATCTCGGGTTCGCCCACGGGATCGCCCACGGATATCGTGAAAATGCTGGAGTTCGCGGCGCGGCACGATATCCAGCCGCAGACCGAAGATTTCCCGATGAGCAAGATCAACGAGGCCTTCGAGCATCTGGAAGCCGGGAAGGCACGGTATCGCATCGTGCTGGAGGCAGATTTCTGACCCGGATTGTGGGAGCGGCGGTCCCCGCCGCGATTTACTTGACTGGATCCCTGCTTCCGCAGGAATGACGGTTAGCGGAGGGCCGGCATCTTGCCGGCCTGCTTTTTGGGACTGGATCCCGGCTCCCCGATCGAGGTCGAGGACAGGCTCCGCCGGGATGACGGGGTTGTGTAGGAGCAGCTTCAGCCGCGATCCGCTCCGAATCCGGATATGAATTTCGACGTCATGTTGGGCTTCCTGCGTCAGCCCAACCTACGCGGGTTTCCTTCTCTTGTGGGAGCGGCGGTCCCCGCCGCGATTTACTTGACTGGATTCCGGATCGAGTCCGGGATGACGGAACGGTTGGAGGGCCGGCATTTCGCCGGCTTTCTCTTTCGGGGTCAAGGAAAGATGGGTTCCCTGTGCCTATACTGGGAATGTCCGAGGGTAAGGAGATGCGGAATGAAAAACGGGTTGAAGGACATCGTCGGAAAGACCGTATCCGGCGTAGCTGTCGCGGCTAACAGCCATAGCCATCCTCACCAACAGGTTTTCCTGATCTTCCCCGACGGAACTTATTTCGAATTCTATGGCGAACAATTCAGTTGCGCCTCCGGGCTCGATAAAGGCGATATGGAAAAGGCTTGCAGTTACGCCAAAAAGGGTGGGGGCGATATCAAGGCTGTTTATCCAGCCGACGCCGGTTCGTGAGACGTGAATCCCGGGGATGCGAGCCGGCAGGATGCCGGCGCTCCCAGTGAGTCCTGATCGCGACTGAAGGCGCTCCTACAAGGCCTGGTTAAAGTCGGTAAGATGCGGTTAGACGTAACGGACGGGCGGTCATGAGCGTTATCTACGAAGTCACGTTGTATATCGATGCCGAGATCGAGGCCGAGTACGATAAGTGGCTCGATGAGCACATCGCGGAAATGCATGAGCTGCCGGGCTTCGTGGGGACGGAGAAGTTCCACCTGGAGATGGATGAGAAGCCGCATAAACAGGTAGGGCGCGTGGTGCATTACCGGCTGGAGAGCCGCCAGGCCTACGAGGATTATCTGAAGAACCATGCCGACCGGATGCGCGACAAGGGGTTGCAGCGGTTTGCGGGGCGGTTCAGTGCGGCGCGAAGGATTTTGATTCCGGCGTAGATGATGTGCGGCTTTGCCGCTGATTGTTTGACTGGATCCCTGCTTTCGCTGGAATGACGAATGGTCGGGAGCGCCGGCATCTTGCCGGCTTTCTTCATGCTGTCATCCCGGCGGAGGCCGGGATCCAGTTGGAACGAATCGCGGCGGGGACCGCCGCTCCCACGAAAAGCTGCTCCCACAAGAGAGCGTCAGCTCCAGTCGAGGACGACTTTGCCGGACTGGCCCGAGCGCATGATGTCGAAGCCTTGCTGGAAGTCGCTCACCGGGAAGTGGTGGGTGAGCACCTGGCTGACGTCGAGCCCGCTCTGCAGCATGCTGATCATCTTGTACCAGGTCTCGAACATCTCGCGGCCGTAGATGCCCTTCACTTCGAGTCCTTTGAAGATCACCTTGGTCCAGTCGATGCCGGCGCCGTCGGGCATGATGCCGAGTAGGGCGACCCGGCCGCCGTGGACCATGGTCTCGAGCATCTGGCCGAAGGCCTGCGGGTTGCCCGACATTTCCAGGCCGACGTCGAAGCCTTCCTTCATGCCGAGGTCCTTCATGGCGTCCTGGAGCGATTCCCTGGTGACGTTCAGGGCTTTCGTCGCGCCCATCTTGCGGGCGAGGTCGAGGCGGTAGTCGTTGACGTCGGTGATCACCACATGGCGCGCGCCCACGTGTTTGGCGATGGCCACGGCCATGCAGCCGATGGGGCCGGCGCCGGTGATCAGGACGTCCTCGCCCACCAGATCGAAGGACAGCGCCGTGTGCGTGGCGTTGCCCAGCGGGTCGAGGAAGGAGGCGATGTCATCGGAGATGTCGTCCGGCAGCGGGTACACGTTCACGGCCGGGATCGCGAGGTACTCGGCGAACGCGCCGGGGCGGTTCACGCCCACGCCCTTCGTGTTGGGGCACAGGTGACGACGCCCGGCGCGGCAGTTGCGGCAGTGCCCGCAGGTGATGTGGCCCTCGCCGGAGACGCGCTGGCCGATCTCCAGGCCCTGGACCTCGCTGCCCATCTCGACGATGGTGCCCACGTATTCGTGGCCCACGGTCATCGGCACCGGGATGGTGTTCTGCGCCCACTCGTCCCAGTTGTAAATGTGGATGTCGGTGCCGCAGATCGCGGTCTTCCTGATCTTGATGAGCACGTCGTTGTGCCCGAGCGTGGGCTTCTCGACGTCCTGTGCCCAGAGCCCTTCCGCTTTTTCCGCTTTTACCAGTGCACGCATATATCGTCTCGTTCGAAGTTCTGTGACTACGACTTCTCCCCCGCGGGGAGAAGAGCCTGACCCGGACCCGATCCGGGGCCGGGATGAGGGGTTGCGCCGCTTTGCGGCGAACAATTCGTCACCCTCTCCCCAACCCTCTTCCTGCCAGGGAGAGGGGATGGAGAAGGGCGAAGGTTCATGTTTACGAAATGACGTTCAGTTCGCGGCCGACCTTCTCGAAGGCGGCCAGGGCCTTGTCGAGCTGCTCGCGGGTGAGGGCCGCCGACATCTGGGTGCGGATCCGCGCCTTGCCCTTGGGCACGACGGGGAAGGAGAAGCCGATGACGTAGACGCCTTCGGCAAGCAGCTTGTCGGCCATCTGCGAGGCAAGCTTCGCGTCGCCGAGCATCACCGGGATGATCGGGTGCTCGCCGGGTACGAGGTCGAAGCCGAGCTTGGTCATGCCGGCGCGGAAGTAGCGCGCGTTCTCGTGGAGCTTCTCGATCAGGCCGTTGTTCTTCTCCAGGCGCTCGAGCACGGCCAGCGTGGTGACGGCGGTGACCGGCGGGATGGAGTTGGAGAACAGGTACGGGCGCGAGCGCTGGCGCAGCCATTCGACGATTTCCTTGCGCGCGGCGGTGACGCCGCCGGCGGCGCCGCCCAGGGCCTTGCCGAACGTGGTGGTGATGATGTCGATGCGCCCCATCACGCCGCGGTACTCGTGGCTGCCGCGCCCGTGCTCGCCCATGAAGCCGCTGGCGTGGGAGTCGTCGACCATCACCAGCGCCTCGTACTTGTCGGCGAGGTCGCAGATCGCTTCCAGGTTGGCGACGATGCCGTCCATGGAGAACACGCCGTCGGTGGCGATCAGGCGGATGCGCTGGTGCTGCGCCTCCTTGAGCTGGGTCTCGAGGTCAGCCATGTCGTTGTTGTCATAGCGGTAGCGCTTGGCCTTGCACAGGCGCACGCCGTCGATGATGCTCGCGTGGTTGAGCGAATCGGAGATGATCGCGTCCTCGGGGCCGAGCAGGGCCTCGAACAGGCCGCCGTTGGCGTCGAAGCACGAGGAGTAGAGGATGGCGTCCTCGGTGCCGAGGAAGTCGGCGACCTTCTTCTCCAGCTGCTTGTGGATGTCCTGGGTGCCGCAGATGAAGCGCACCGAGGCCATGCCGTAGCCGTGTTCCTTCACCGCCTGGCAGGCGATCTCGGACAGCTCCGGGTCGCCGGCGAGGCCGAGGTAGTTGTTGGCGCACAGGTTGATGACGTGGGAGCCGTCGGCCACCTGGATGTCGGCGCCCTGGCGGGAGGTGAGGATGCGTTCGGCCTTGTACAGGCCTTCCTCGCGGAGTTCGGCCAGTGCGTCGGTGAGAAACTGGAGGCTCGGTCGCGGCATGATGCTCTTTTCCGGCTGTAAAACCCGCCCATTATAAGGGCCCACCGTTCCGGGGACCCTATACTTCTGCCATGGATAAGGGTGATCTCCAGGAACCGGTACGCCTCGATATCTGGTTGTGGGCGGCGCGCCTGTTCAAGACGCGCAAGCTCGCGACGGAGGCGGTGGGCGGCGGCAAGGTGCGTCTCGACGGCGAACCCGCCAAGCCCGGCAAGCGCCTGCACGGCGGCGAGTCCCTGAGCGTGACCAAGGGCGAGGAGCGCATCGAGTTGACGGTGCTGGCCCTGGCCGCGAAGCGGGGACCGGCTTCGGTGGCGCGGACACTCTACGAGGAATCAGCCGCGAGCATCGCCGCGCGCGAGGCCCGGCGGGAGCAACGGCGCCTGCAGCCGCACGTGGCGCCCAAGGGGCGGCCCGGCAAGCACGACCGCAAGCGCCTCTCGAACCTGAAGCGCCGTTCGGATTGATTGTGCGGTATGGGAGCGCCGGCATCCTGCCGGCTATTGTTGATTGGCCCTCCCGGCGCCCGTAAGAATCCCCCTCCGGCTCCCCCTTCCTCGCGTCGCGAGCAAGGGGGAGGGTCTCTCGTGGGAGCGGCGCTAGTCGCGGGTAATCCAGTCACAAGATGACAGCCGGCAGGATGCCGGCGCTCCCAGTCGTCATACCGGCGGAGGCCGGTATCCAGTCGAAAGAATCGCGGCGGGGACCGCCGCTCCCACGAGATCGGGAAGCCGGCAGGATGCCGGCGCTCCCGGCGCATTAAAATAGGCGGCCATCCGCGCCCAACGATCCCATGTCGAGCTCCACGAACACCGGCGAATGGCGCCTGGACACCGACCACCTCTATCGCTTCGGCGCGATGCGGCGGCTCGACCTCGACACCTGCCCCGAACCGCCCGCCGCCCTCATGGCGCTGCTCGATGACGCCGGGGCCCTGCTCGAATCCCGCACGCACCATCCCGGCGCGCGCTATTCCTATCTCGGCCTGGCGCCGCTGGTCGAACTGCGCCTGTATCCGGACCGCCTGGTGGCGCGTATCCCGGGTGAGCCGGACTTCATCGTCGAACGGGACCGCCCCCTCGAGGTTCTTCTAGAACACCTCGAAGCCGCCCGGATCCTGCCGGGCAGCGGCGAGGCGCCGTTTCAGGGCGGCTGGATCGGCTGGCTCTCCCACGAGGCCGGCGCCATGCTGCTGGACGTGGCCGCGGCCGCTCCGGCGCCGCCGGCACGGCCCGCCGGGCCGCTGGCCGTGTTCCGCCTGTGCGCCGACGTACTCGTCATGGATCACACGGCGCAGCGGACCTGGCTGGTGGTTCATGACGCGGGGGAGGGCGAAGAGGCTGTCCTGAAGCGCCTGGCGGGCTACAAGTCGCGTTTGCAGGCCGGCGCGGCCACCGCAACCCCCGCGGAAGTCGTCGACGAGGCGACCGTGACGCTCGACCCGCCGGCCTTCGCCCGCGAGCAGGAAAAGCTCCAGGAATTGATCCGCAACGGCGACTGCTTCCAGGTGAACCTGACCGCGAGCTGGGCCTACCCGTGGCGCGCAGGTGCGCCGGATCCCGGTGCGCTGGCGGCGCTGTATGCCCGCTACACGGCTTCCAACCCCGGCGCCTGGTGCGGCTTCTTCCCGGACGCCGAATTGAGCCTGCTGAGCGGCAGTCCGGAGCTGCTGGTGGACTGGACGGGCGACGTGCTCGCCATGCGCCCGATCGCCGGCACGCGCCCGCGCGGCAAGTCGCCGGCGGCGGACGCGGCGCTGGCCGACGAGCTGCGCGCGGACGCCAAGGAGCAGGCCGAGCACGCCATGCTGGTGGATCTCGCGCGCAACGACCTGGCCCACGTGGGCGTGCCGGCGAGCGTGCGCGTGCCGAACCTTGCCGGCGTGGAGCGCTACCGCCACGTGATGCACCTGGTGAGCGAGGTGATCGCCACGGCGCCTGAGGGGCTCGAATTGAAGGACCTGCTCGGGGCGGTGTTCCCGGGCGGCACCGTCACCGGCGCGCCCAAGCGCCGGGCCGTGACGCGCATCGCCGAGGGCGAGCGGGGCCCGCGCGGCGCCTACACGGGCACACTGGGCTACGCGGGTTTCGGCGGAGCCTCGCAGTGGAATCTGCTCATCCGCACGCTCACGGCCACGCCGACGCACCTGATGGCGCACGCCGGCTGCGGCATCGTCGCCGCCAGCGAGACGGGCCGCGAGGCCGACGAACTGGGCTTCAAGGCGCGGGCACAGATCGAGTCGGCGCTGGGGCAGGGCACGCCTGCCAGTGAGTCGGACCGCTGCGGGACGGTCGAGCCGGGCCCGTTGTGGCGCCCGGGTCGGCGCGAACCGGCCGCGCACGCGGCCGAGGTGCTGATCGTCGATTTCGAGGATTCGTTCGTGCATAACCTGGCCGATTACGCGGCGACGCTCGGCGCCCATGTGCGGGTGGTGAGCATCCACGATGCGCCGGAACCGGCCTGGGCCGCGCCCGTCACGAATCTCATCCTGTCGCCGGGGCCGGGCGAGCCGGCGGACTTTCCCGCCTGGCGCACGCACCTGGCGCGAGCCGAGGCCCGGGGCCTGCCGGTGCTGGGTATCTGCCTGGGCCACCAGGCGCTGGCCGAGGCGGACGGGGCGCGGGTGGTGCGTCACTCGGAGCCCATGCACGGGCGCTGGAGCGAGCTGGTGCGCACGCCGGCCGCGGCGGAGGATCCGTTGCTGAGTAGCTGGCGGGGCACCCGGATCGGGCGCTACCACAGCCTCGTGGTGACCGATGCCACCGAGCGCATGATCCCGCTGGCGACCCTCGATGACGGCACCCTGATGGCGGTCCGCTACCGGAATAGGCGACACTGGGGCCTGCAGTTCCACCCCGAGTCGCTGCTGACGGAGAACGGCATGGACCTGATGCGCGCGTTCCTGGAGGCCGGGCCGTGAACGAGGCGGCCGGCTGGGCCTGGCTGGAGGGGCGGGTGATGCCGCTCGCCGAGGCCACGGTCGCGCTGTCGAGTCCCGGTTTCCTGCTCGGCGACGGCGTGTTCGAGACCTTGCGCGCGCGCCATGGCACCATCTTTAGACTGGAATGGCACTGGGAGCGCATGGCCCACGGCCTGGAAGTGCTGGGCATCGATCCGGCGGTGCTGGAGACGGTGGAAACCGCCGTGCACGAGGTGTGCGCCGCCGCTGCGGTTTCGTTGGACGACATCTATCTGCGCGTGCAGGTGGTGCGCGAATCGAACGGCGAGGGGCCGGCCCGGGGGCGGGTGACCGCAATCGCGCGACCGTGCCCCACGTATCCGCCGCACTGGTATCGCGATGGCGTCAGCCTGGGCGTGGCCGACCTGCGCTGCGATCCGCACGCGCCGCTCTCGGGCGTGAAGTCGCTGAGCTACCTGCCGCAGACGCTGGCACGGCGGCGAGCCCAGGGACGCGGCTTCGACGAGGCGCTGATCCTCAACACCGAAGGGCGCGTGTGCGAGTCGGCCTACGGCAACGTGATCGCGCGCAACGAGCACGTGCTGTATTCACCGGGACGCGAGGAGGGCGCGCTCGACGGTGTGACCCGGCGCGTGCTCCTGGACTGGGCGAAGTCGGAGGGCTATGCGGTCGAGACGCGCCTGCCCTGGACGGTGCTCGCGGAAGCCGAGGAGGTGGTGCTGGTGAGCACGCTGGCGGGCGTGGTGCCGGTAGCCGCGATCGAGCATTTGCCGCAGGCGCGTTTCGACGGCGCCACCGGCGCGTTGTTCAGCGCCATGCGCAGTGCCTACGAAAAGCTCCTCAACGAATAACGCTCTCGGGCGGGGCATTTTTATTTTCCCGCGGGAGCGGCGGTCCCCGCCGCGATGGATCAGGCTCCAAGCGCAGACGTCTCTTGTAGGAGCGACTTCAGTCGCGATGTCCCTTGGCACTCGGGCCGGATCGCGACTGAAGTCGCTCCTACAGCGATGCCGTCATTCCGGCGAAGGCCGGAATCCAGTCAGAAGAATCGCGGCGGGGACCGCCGCTCCCACAAGAGCTTCCACACCATCGTCATTCCGGCGAAGGCCGGAATCCAGTCGATAAGAGTTGCCGGCGAATGCCGGCGCGTTACAAATCGCGGGGGTGGCCGCAGGACCAGCACACCTCGAATTGCGGCTCGAGGTGCTCGCCGCACTTGGGGCATACCCACGGATCGGTCGAGACCGGGCGCATCTCCTCGAGGGTGGTCTTTACCAGGCGCTCGGCCGCGGCCAGGTCTTCGTCGGCCATCACCCACAACTCGGGCGGCGTCACGGCCGACGTCAACTCGCCGGCCGCCAGGCCCGTGTTGGTCGGGTTGCGCACGAACACTGCGATGCCCCGATCGGCAAGCACGCTGCGCAGGTATTCCAGAAGGACCGTATCCTGGGTGCTGTAAATTCGCTTCAAACGGAGGCGCTGGGTTTGACTGCATTGCTATTATGCCGGTGACAGGTCAAGAACCCAATCGAGATGTCCGAATCCAGCCCCTCGACAACCTATCTAGTCCGCGACCCGGAACTGCGCCTGGTCATGGTGGCCGGTCCCGACGCCACGGCGTTCCTCGATGCGCAGGGCATGACGCCGCTGGAATCCGGCGCGGAAAACGATTGCATTACCTGTGCCTTTGCCGACAACAAGGGACGCGTCATCGCCGTGGCCACCGCCTGGCGCCGTGGCGAGTCATGGCAATTGATCCTGCCCGGGGACCAGGCACAATGGCTGGTGGAGCATTTGCTGCGTTACCGCTTTCGTTCGCGCTGCGATATTGAGGTGCTCGCCGAATGTGATGTCATGGCCGTCCTGGGCGACGGTGCCGGAGAGGCATTGAGCATGGCCGGCGGGCCGGTTCCCGAGTCCGGGCACGCGCAAGGCGACGAAGTGTTGAGCGCCGTGGCATTGGCCGACGACCGTTATCTTGTCACGGGCACGAAAAGCACGGTCAATGCAGTCGCCGACGCCCTGGAAACCGAATGCGAGACGGCAGACCGTGCGTACTGGCGGGGTGCCTGCATGCAGGCCGGAGAAGTCGCTGTCTACGACGCGACGCGCGGGCGGTTCCTGCCGCAGATGCTGAACCTGGACGAGGCGGACGTGATTGGCTGGTACAAGGGGTGTTATCCGGGGCAGGAAATCATTGCCCGCCTGCAGCACCGGGGACAGGTCAAGAAGCGCCTGCTGCTGATCGCGAGGCCGTTGGAAGTCGCTATAGGGGAACGTATCGACGTGGAGGACATCATCGTCGAAGTCGTCGACCATGGCGTCCTGGAAGACGGCCGTGCCGTGACCCAGGTCGTCGCGCCGTATCCCTTCGATCCCGCCCTCGAGAAACTGCGCCTTAGCCTCTAGGAACGGCGGTCCCCGCCGCACCTGCACCAATAACCTGCACCAGCGCGTCATTCCTGCGAAAGCAGGAATCCAGTGCGTAATGAGCCACAAAACACCGTCATCCCGGCGAAGGCCGGGATCCAGTCAGACCAATCGCGGCGGGGACCGCCGCTCCCACACCACCTCGTCATTCCTGCGGAAGCAGGCGCCGGAGGCCGAAGGCCGGAGACAACATGCGCACAGCGCATGGCCCGAAGGGCGAGCAGCGCCAGTCGCGAGTAATCCAGTCATAAGGTTATGCGGCGGGATCGCCGCGCCTATTTGTCGTTGTCGGGGATGCTCTTGAGCAGCGGCTTGATCAAATCGAGCGGCAGCGGGAAGAGGATGGTGTTCGACTTGCCCGGCGCGGCCACCTCGGTGAGCGTCTGCAGGTAGCGCAGCTGGATGGCCTGCGGCTGCGTGGCCAGCTTGTTGGCTGCCTGCGTGAGCTTCTCCGACGCCTGCAGTTCGCCCTCGGCGTTGATGATCTTGGCGCGGCGCGTACGTTCGGCCTCGGCCTGGCGGGCAATGGCGCGCACCATGTTCTCGTCCAGCTCGATCTGCTTGATCTCGACGTTGGTGACCTTGATGCCCCAGGCGTCGGTCTGCTCGTCGAGGATCTTCTGGATGTCGGCGTTGAGCTTGTCGCGCTCGGCGAGCATGTCGTCGAGCTCGTGCTGGCCCAGGACCGAGCGCAGGGTGGTCTGCGCGAGCTGGCTGGTGGCGCCGAACGGATCGGCCACCTGGATGATCGCGCGCTCCGGGTCGACGATGCGGAAATAAATGACGGCGTTTACCTTGGCGGAGACGTTATCGCGCGAGATGACGTCCTGCGGCGGCACATCCATGACAATGACGCGCAGGTCTACCCGGGTCATCTGCTGAATGACGGGCACGACGATGATCAGGCCCGGGCCCTTGACGGCCTGGAACTTGCCGAGCAGGAAGATGACGCCGCGCTCGTATTCCTTGAGGATCTTGATCGCGCTGAGGATGATCAGCACGACGATGCCGATGGCGACGAGAATGGGGATCAACATGGTTCAGTCCTCCGCCGGATGTGGTTCTGGTGACACGGACAGCACCAGGCCATCCATGCCGGTCACGGTAACACGCTGGCCTTCCCTGACCGGCTCGGTGCTGTATGCGGCCCAGCGCTCGCCCTCAATGTGGACGTAGCCCTTGCCGTCGAAATCGGACAGGGCGATCGCGGTGTGCCCGACCATGTGCTCGCGCCCGCTGACCACCGGCCTTCGCCGCATGCGTACGACGAAGATCAGCAACCCGAGTATGACTACCGAGGCCGCCGCCGCGATGCTCGAGATATAGATGCGCGGCAGCGAGTAGCCGGGCGCGTGAGTGTCGATCAGCATGATCGAGCCGAAAATGAACGAGATGATGCCGCCGATGCCGAGCACGCCGAAGCTGGTGACGAACGCCTCGGCAACGAACAGGATGACCCCGAGCAGGATAAGCGCGAGGCCCGCGTAGTTGACGGGCAGGGCGTGGAAGGCGAAGAGGGCGAGGATGAGCGAGATCGCACCGACCGTGCCGGGCAGAATGAATCCCGGGTGCAGGCCTTCCATCAGCAGGCCGAAGATGCCGATGATGAACAGCAGGTAGGCGATCGTCGGGTTGGTGATGACGGTGAGCAACTGCTCGCGCCAGTCCTGCTCGATGGGTTTCAGGGTGACGCCCTTCGTGTCCAGCTTTACCGTGCCCTTGGCCGCGGGGACGCTCACGCCGTCGAGTTCCGCAATCAGTGTTTCCGGATCGGGCGCGATCTTCTCGATAACGTTCTTGTCGAGGGCCGCCTTGGCTGTGATGCTGTCCGCGTCGCGGACGGCCTGCACGGCCCATTTCGCGTTGCGTCCCCGCAACTGGGCCAGACTGGTGATGTAGGCCACGGCATCGTTGAGAACCTTGCGTTGTTCGGCGGTCCTGGGCTTGGCGGGCGTGGTGCTGTCGCCGCCGGGACTGAGCATCACCGGCGTGGCGGCGCCCACGTTCGTACCGGGCGCCATCGATGCGTAGCCGCAGGCGTAGAGGATGTAGGTGCCGGCGCTGGCCGCACGGGCGCCTTCGGGCCCGACCCAGCACACGACGGGGACCGGTGAAGACAGGATCGACTTGATGATCTTGCGCATGGAAGAGGACAGGCCGCCCGGCGTATCCAGCCGCACCAGTACGAAGGGGGCCGATTCCTTTTGCGCCTGCGTCAGCGAGCGCTGCACGTAATCGGTCATGGGCGGGCCGATGGGGCCGGTGATCGCGATTTCCGGTGCGGTAGTGCCCGCCCAGGCGGGCAGGGAGGCCGCCAGGAAAAAGAACGCGGCAAGCAGACGCTTTACAATAGCGGTCATTGGACGCAGCCGGCAGTGACCATAGATGCATCAAAGCAGAACCGACAACGCAAAGCAAGCCTCCGGGGACGGAGTTACCATCATCACGACCGGCGGCACCATCGACAAGATCTACTTTGACGCCCTCAGCCATTACGAAGTCGGCACCCCGGTGGTGACCGGGATCCTGGCCGAGGCGGGCGTCGGCGTGCCCTACGCGGTCAACGAGTTGATGCAGAAAGACAGCCTGGACCTCGACGACGAGGACCGGGCCAATATCCGGGATGCCGTGGAAAAGGCCGAAAGCGCGCACATACTGATCACCCATGGCACCGACACCATGGTGGATACGGCGAAGACCCTGGAGGGCATCGAGGGCAAGACGGTCGTGTTGACCGGCGCACTCAAGCCCGCGCGTTTCCGCGACACCGATGCGCAGTTCAACATTGCGGCCGCATTCGTGGCGGCCCAGATACTGCCCGCGGGCGTGTGGATCGTGATGAACGGCCGCGTATTCGATCCCGATCACGTGCGCAAAAACCGCGAAGCCAACCGCTTCGAATTCGTTTAGAAAACTCCCATATACCTTTGGTGTAGGAGCGGCTTCAGCCGCAATTAAACATGCCGGGAGCGCCGGCATCCTGCCGGCTTTGGTTGTTGGACTGGATTACTCGCGACTTGCGCCACTCGCCCTTCGGGCCATGCGCCACGCGCATGTTGTCTCCGGCCTTCGGCCTCCGGCGCCGGATCAAGTCCGGAATGACGAATGAGCGTGGGAGCGGCGGTCCCCGCCGCGATTGGTTTGACTGGGTTCCTGCTTTCGCAGGAATGACGGGACGGCTGTAGGAGCGACTTCAGTCGCGATGGCCGTTGGCACCCGGGCCTGATCGCGACTGAAGTCGCTCCTTGTATGTTATTCGGGTTAGCGGCTGCATTTCGCGGCGGGGACCGCCAACCCCAACTCACCCGCTCACCGTTGCAATGCAACATAGAATCTCCCACAACAAAAAACGGCGGCACCCGAAGGTGCCGCCGCTTGTCTTCAACGGGATAAAGCGGTCGATCAGCCCAGATCGAACTTGATCCCCTGGGCCAGCGGCAGTTCGCTCGACCAGTTGATGGTGGTCGTCTGGCGGCGCATGTACTGCTTCCAGGCGTCGGAGCCGGATTCGCGGCCGCCGCCCGTTTCCTTCTCGCCGCCGAAGGCGCCGCCGATCTCCGCCCCGGAGGTGCCGATGTTGACGTTGGCGATGCCCGTGTCGCTGCCGTGCGCGGAGAGGAAGTGCTCGGCATGGCGCAGGTTCAGCGTGAAGATGGCCGAGGACAGGCCCTGCGGCACGTCGTTGTGCATCGCCAGCGCCTCGTCCAGGTCCTTGTAGGTCATGACGTAGAGGATCGGGGCGAAGGTCTCTTCCTTGACCACTCCGGTCTGGCCGGGCATGCGGATGATGGCGGGCTCCACGAAGTGGCCCTTGCCCTCGATCGCCTTGCCGCCGGTCAGCACCTTGCCGCCTTCCTTCCGGGCACGCTCCACGGCTTCGCTGTAACGCTTGACCGCGTTCTCGTCGCACAGCGGCCCCATCAACACCCCTTCATCGTTCGGGTCGCCGATCTTGACCTGCTTGTAGGCGTGCGTGAGCTTGTCGCACAGGTCGTCGGCGATGGACTCGTGCACGATCAGGCGGCGCGTGCTGGTGCAGCGCTGGCCCGCGGTGCCCACGGCGCCGAACACGATGGCCGGGACCGCGAGCTTGAGGTCGGCGGTCTCGTCCACGATGATGGCGTTGTTGCCGCCCAGTTCGAGCAGGGCGCGGCCCATGCGCCTGGCGACGATTTCGTTGACCATCTTGCCGATGTGGCAGGAGCCGGTGAACGACATCAGGCGGGCACGCTCGTCGGCGTAGAAGGTCTGCGCCAGCTCGATGCCGCCCTCGGTGAAGAAGCTGAAAACAGGCGGAAAATCATGACCTTCCAGCGCCTTGTTGACAATCCTTTGAACCGCGACCGCACACAGCGCGCCCTTCGGCGAGGGCTTCCACACCGTGGCGTTGCCGCAGATGGCCGAGAGCATGGCGTTCCAGGCCCACACGGCGACCGGGAAGTTGAAGGCGGTGGCGACACCGACCACGCCATAGGGATGCCACTGCTCGTACATGCGGTGGCCGGGGCGCTCGGAATGCATGGTCTTGCCGTAGAGCATCCGGGACTGGCCCAGGGCGAAGTCGGCGATATCGATCATCTCCTGGACTTCGCCGTCGCCTTCGGGCTTGATCTTGCCCATTTCCAGCGCCACCAGGCTGCCCAGGGCGTCCTTGTTGGCGCGCAGCGCGTCGCCGATCAGGCGCACGGCTTGGCCGCGCTCCGGGGCGGGCACTTCGCGCCAGGCGAGGGCGGCGGCTTCCGCGTCGCGCATGAGCTCGTCGTATTCCTCGGCGGAGGCGCCGCGGATCTCGGCGATGACTTCTCCGGTGGCGGGGTTGCAGGAAGCGAACTTCTCACCCTTGCCGGCCCAGCCCAGAGAGGGGCTCCAGGCACCGGGATTGACGGATTCGAGATCCAGGGCTTTGAGAATCTGCGCAACGTTGGCGGGCATGTCTGTCTCCGTTCTACGAGTGGGGCGCGCGAAATGGCCGCCGTAAGGTGCGGCGACGCGCCAAAATTCACGAATAATCCCTATATTGTGCCATTTTGGGGTACTTCAAGGCCAGCCGCCGGCGCCTTTCGGGCGTGCCTGACGGTACAATTACCGCACTGGCCCGCTACGTATCTGACCCCCGCATGGCGCAAAAGAGCGAAACGATCGACCGGCACCCCCGGCGTTACCCGGCGACCCGGACTTCGCCGTGGTTTTTCATCATCCTGGCGGCGACCACGATCCTGTTCACGCTGGCCGGCATATTCCATGTCGATCCGGTCACGAAAGTGCTGAACTGGCTGGCGGTGGTGCTGTGAGCGCGGTACGCGTCGGCCAGGGTTTCGACGTGCATCGCTTCGGCCCCGGCGACCACGTCATGCTGGGCGGGATACGGATTCCCCATGACCAGGGCGTGGAGGCGCACTCGGACGGCGACGTGGTGCTCCACGCGCTGATCGATGCCTTGCTGGGCGCGGCCGCGCTGGGCGATATCGGCCACCACTTCCCCGACAAGGATCCGCAATGGGCAGGCGCCGACAGCAGCGATCTGCTGCGGCGGGTGCTCAAGGATGTGAAAGCCGCCGGCTGGCAGCCGGTTAACGTGGATTGCACGATCCTGGCCGAGCGGCCGCGCATCGTGATGCACGTGCCGGCGATCCGCGAGCACATTTCCGACGTGCTGGATATCAGCGTCAATGCGGTCAGCGTCAAGGCCACGACACTGGAACGCATGGGCTTCATCGGGCAGGGGGAGGGCTTGGCCGCCATGGCCGTCGCCCTGTTGGAGAACGCGTGAGCGAAACCATCGAACGCTGGCCCGCCGCCTATCCGGAAACAGGCATCAGCGCTTCGCTCAAGGCGAGTCCGGAGGATTTCGAGGTCGAGGAAATCCTCGGCTTTGATCCCGACGGCACGGGCGAGCACCTGCTGATCCGCGTGCGCAAGCGCGGCCTGAACACTACCGACGTGGCGAAAAGGCTGGCCGGCCACCTGGGCCTGCATCCGCGCGACGTGTCCTGGGCGGGCCGCAAGGACAAGCACGCCGTGGCCTGCCAGACCTTCAGCATCCACTGGCCGCAGGAAGAGCTGCCCGAAATCGCGGCACTCGAAAGCGAGGAACTGCAGTTGCTGGATGTGGCACGGCACAAGCGCAAGCTGCGCCCGGGCTACAACAAGGGGAATCGCTTCCGCCTCAGGCTGCGCGGCGTGGAAGGCGACAGCGAGGTCATCGAGCAGCGCCTGAACCTGATCCGGGAGCAGGGCGTGCCCAATTATTTCGGCCAGCAGCGTTTCGGCCGTGAGGCACGCAACGTGGAGGCCGCGCGCGAGATGCTCGCGCGGGGCGATATAAGGCGCGTGCCCCATAACCGCCGCTCGATGTTGTTGTCCGCGGCGCGCAGCTACCTGTTCAACCGGGTCCTGGCCGAACGGGTGCGGGCCGGGCACTGGGACCGGTTGCTGCCGGGCGAGCTGGTGATGCTCGAGGGCAGCCGCAGTTTTTTCCTCGCCGATGCCCCGACACCCGAGTTGCAGGCGCGATTGCTGCAGCACGATATTTCGCCGTCGGGCCCCTTGCCCGGCCTGGTCAAGAAGGATGCGTCCACGGGCGAGGCCCTGGCGGTGGAGCAGGCAGCGCTCAGGGACGAGAGAGAGCTGATCGACGGCCTGATCCGCGCCGGCGTGCTGGCCGCCCGGCGTTCCCTGCGGCTCCTGCCGAAGGACTTCCAGTGGCACGGGGAGGATGACGACCTGGTGCTGGAATTCGAATTGCCCTCGGGCGCCTTTGCCACGACTGTCGTGGCCGAACTGGCCGGCGTAACCGCTGGCAACTGATCCCCCGCCGCCGTCCTCCATCCGGCACGCTGGAAATATGGCATAAGGCCAAATTTCTGCCTATACTTCAGCGTACTAAAACAACGACACGCTAGAGGACACGCCATGATGAAAGCGGGCTATGTGTGGATGATGGCCGTGGCCATCGCACTCACCGCGGGCTCGGTGCTGCATGCGCATGCGGGTAACGACACCTCCCATGACAAGGCCAAACTGCTGGCCCACGGGAAGTATCTCGTGACCCGGGCCGCACCCTGTTCCGATTGCCATTCTCCGCGCGACCGGATGGGACAGTTGATAGCGGGACGGGACCTGGAAGGGGCGCCCATCGACTTCAAGCCGCTGCACCCGGTACCCGGCTGGAGGACCGCCGCGCCCTGGATCTCGGGTTTGCCGCAGGGCTGGTCGTTTGACCAGACCGTGCATTTCCTGGAAACGGGCCTCATGCCGGATGGCGGCCATGCCGGGCCGCCCATGCCGCAGTTCCGTTTCAGCCACTACGACGCCCGTGCCATCGCCACGTACCTGGAGTCGCTGCCGGGCCCGGGGAAAGAGGGGGAACGCTGACCGCGGTGTTTACTTTCCGTTAATCTGTACGGCTGAATCCAGCCGAAGCCTCATTCATGTTGATTGTCACGCATGAAGCGTGCCTGGGCCACGACCCGGGCGAGTTGCATCCCGAACGCCCGGATCGACTGCGTGCCGTCATGGACGGCGTCCACGACTTCGCCGCCCGCCAGCCCGTCGAGATCCGCGAGGCCCCGGAAGTGACCCGCGAGGCCCTGGAGCGCGTGCATCCGGCCGCCTATATCGACCGGCTGGAACGGCTGTTCCCGCGCGAGGGGCGGGTGCAGCTCGATCCCGACACGATCATCTCGCCCGGCACCCGCGAGGCCGTCTATCGCGGCGCCGGCGCCATGGAGTACGCCGTGGACGAAGTCCTCTCGGGCCGGTTCAAGCGCGTTTTCTGTGCGGTGCGCCCACCCGGCCACCATGCAGAGCCTGAGCGTTCGATGGGCTTCTGCCTGTTCAACAACGTCGCGATCGGCGTGGCCGCGGCACTCGAAGCGGGCCTCGAGCGGATCGCGATCGTCGACTTCGACGTGCATCACGGTAACGGGACCGAAGCCCGCTTCGGCGGCGACAGGCGTGTATTGTTCTGTTCGCTGTTCCAGTACCCCCTGTATCCCGACAGCGGGATCGACCCGCCCGACAATTGCGTCTCGGTGCCCCTGGAAGCGGGCACCGACGGCCGGGTGTACCGCGAGGCCTTCTACGCCCAGGTGGAGCCGGTCCTGCGCCAGTTCAAGCCGCAACTGGTGTTCATCTCCGCGGGATTCGACGCGCACGCCGGCGATCCCCTGGCCGGCTTGTTGCTCAAGGACGAGGATTACGCATGGCTTACCGAGCGCATCGTCGCCGTCGCGGAAGCGAGCGCGGACGGGCGCGTGATCTCAACCCTGGAAGGCGGCTACAACATCGATGCCCTGCGCGGCGCCACGCTCGCGCACCTGCAAGCGCTCGCCGAATAACGGTTGGCAAGAAGCCGCAGCCCGACCAGTTTGTCGGCGGGAGGCTTGGGCTACATCCGACGATCAATCCACGACCGTATCGATTGATGCATGAAATGGCGCCTCGTTTGACGGCGTTATTTCAAGCTACTAGGATCGTTAGCGTTAATTCGCGATACCGTGACATGACAACGTCTTGATGCCGGAATCCTACAGGAATACGTAACGATGAAAATCACCCTGGCCGGAGTGCCTTCTGATCTTCTCAAGAGCAGATATCTGGTTTCCTTGTTCTTTGCACTGTTATCGATGACATTCTCTGGCTCGCTGCTTGCAGCGACTGTTTCGCGACCAGACCGCCCATTGCCGGGCAGGACGGTTCTGCCAGTCCTCTCCGGCGGTGGCCTTGACTCCGGGACAACGCGATCTGCGGCGTCGACGGAATACCTCATTACGTCGGGGCAGAACAGCGATGACCAGAACTCAGCCAGGTTCGCAGCGAGCACGACGGTAAACGGTGATATATCCTTGATTGGTGCGCCGGAGGAGGCGGTGAACTACCAGAACCGAGGCGCAGTATTCGTTTACAAGAAAACCAGCCAGGGGTGGCAACGCGTAACCAGAATCACGGCTCCGTCCTCTGCGACCGCTAACGCATACTTCGGGGATTCCATGGCATTTAACGGTTCCATTGCGGCGATTGGTGCACCCGGCGTTACAGTTGCCGGCCATGCAGGGCAGGGCGCTGTATACCTGTATTCCTATTCATCCGTCAGTGGGACATGGACACATTCTTCGACGCTTGTCGAAAGCAACGGTAATTGGGGGGATGGATTTGGTGGCAGGGTGGCCATGTCTGGAGGGACCCTGGTGGTTGGAGAGGCAGTCGGGCGATCGGTCTTTGTCTATTCCGATAGCAGTGGCGCCTGGAAAAAAGCAGCAACTCTTGCTCCCAGCAATGGTACCGCCAACGATGGCTTTGGTGCCGCTATTGCGATATCCGGAGATACGATCGTGGTCGGCGCTCCAAACGCACCGATTGCGGGCAATAACTTGCTTGGCGGGGCCGTCTATGTGTTCAGCGACGCATCAGGGACCTGGATGCAAACACAGGAAATTCCAGAACCGAAAGCCATCGCCAGGGATGGTTTCGGCAGCTCTCTGGCCATCAGCGGGAACAACTTGATCGCGGGCGCGCCTAGTGCGGATATGGGGACCACCGCCGCAGGAGCAGCATACTTATTTTCAAACACGGGGGGGAATTGGAGCCAGATAGCGAAATTGCAGCCTGATCCAAGCCAGCAAGATGAAAATTATGGATACTCCGTGGCTCTATCCGGGTCGAATGCGATAGTGGGGGCCCCCGATTTTGGCGAGAATGCCAATGGGGCAGGCATCGGTACCGGAATTGCGTATATATACAACGACGACAACGGCACATGGACCGCACTCGGCGCCATATACCCGGCAAAGACTTATCCCGGTTCCAGGTTCGGATGGTCCGTTGCGGCATATAAAACGGGATTTCTCGCAGGCGCACCGAGCGCGCCGGATTCGGCAGGCAGCCTGGTGGGTGAGGCGTATTTCACCACCCAGGTCAACTTGGGCATTGCAGAAGATACGCCGATTTCCATCAACCCTGGAAATAAATTCGACGCTCGTTCGATTGTCACCAATAACGGCAGTGCCAATTCTCCTCCCCTTTACATCGGAGTGTCATTGCCGCCGGGAATCAGGTATTGGTCTGCAACCACCCAGCAAGGAAAGTGTAATTGGGCGGGTTTGGATTTCATCTTTTGTTCGATATCCCCAATCGGCGCAGACGGTGGGACCGCGTTGATAGACGTGAAAATTTCAGCGCCAACTGCTGCGACCGTTGGTTCGAACTTGTCCACCAATGCTTATATCTTGTCTGCGGCACCTCTTGTGGAGGCCAATTCCGTCACCGTGGTCAAATCCGGTAGCAGCGGCGCAGGCGGAGGCGGAGCCACCGGCTTGCCTACGCTCGGCATTCTTGTTTTTATGATGTTTCTCCCCTGGATCAAAAAACCGGATGGGAATGACACCGGCGAATAATGCGCTCTGATCAGGGCGCGGCCAACTCGTCGGGGTAGGGCTCGAGGTAAACCTGCCGGTTGACCCAGTCATCGGGGTGGCGGCGGAAGTGATGGCGCAGCAGCATGCGCACCGCGACCCAGGGCAGGAGCCCTTCGCGGAAGCGCTCGATGGTGTCGGCGATCTCGGCGCGGTCCTCGCGGTCCAGGCTGTCGCGCAGATAGCCGAGCAGGTGCTGCAGCACGTTGACGTGGCGCGGCACGCGGGCGGGACGCGAGAGGGCGTGCATCAGTTCGTCGCGGTACAGGGGCACAAGCTCGTCGAGCGGATCGGTACCCGCCCGGGCCACGAGCTGGCCGAGGCGCTTGTAGGCCGCGACGTTGTGCGCCATCAACAGGTACTTGTGGTCGGTATGGAAGTCGACCAGCGCGCGCGGGGTGGGGCGCCCGTCCATCAGGGTACGTTGCAGCCGGTCGAGGGTGAAGATGCGCACCAGGAAGTTGTCGCGCAGGCCGGCGTCGTTGAGGCGGCCCTCGTCTTCCACCGGCAGCCACGGCATGGCCGCGATGATCCGCTCGGCGTAGAGCCCGTGCCCGCGGCTGTTGGTGCGATGGCCGTCCGCGGTATAGACCGGGACACGGTGCAGTCCGCAACTGGGTGACTTCGCCTTGAACAGGTAGCCGCTCAGGCTCTGCAATTCCTGCGCCTGCGCGTCGCCGTAGGCCCGCAACCGGTCGCCGACGGCATGCCCGCTGCGCACGCCGCGGGCATCGGTATGGGTTGTCCCGGCGACCAGGTGAATGGGCTCGCGGGGCGTGCCGAGACCGACGGTGAGGAACCGGTCGCGCTTGTGGCCGGTGTCGAAACGCACGTTTTCCCCCATCAGACAACTGCTGACCCCGATGGTGGGTGTGTTCCAGTCCTTGAGCCCATGTCCCCGCATTTTGTCGCTTGCGCCTGCCATGCCCGGATTATCCCAGTCCAATCCCGCTTAGCCAAGTTGTAACCCCGGCGTCACCCCCGGGACACGGGCGACTGCTAGAATCCAAGCCATGAGTGCCATCGTCTGGTTCTACCGTGACCTGCGCCTCGGCGATCACCCCGCCCTGGGCACGGCCTGTGCCCGACACGAGCGCATCGTGCCCCTATTCATTGCCGACGAGGCAACGGACAACGACTGGTCGATCGGTGCCGCTTCACGCTGGTGGCTGCACCACAGCCTGCAAAGGCTGGACGAGTCGCTGCGGCAACGCGGCAGCCGCCTGATCGTGCGGCGCGGTGATCCGCCGGAAGTCCTGAAGACGCTGGCCCGGGAAACCGGTGTCGAGGCGGTGTACTGGTGCCGGCGTCACGAGCCCGATATACGCGAACGCGACGCAGGCATAGCCAGCGCCCTGAAGAAGGACGGGCTCGAGGTTCATGTGACCGGCGGCAACCTGCTGTTCGAGCCCGACGCGGTCAGCAACCAGTCCGGCGAGCCGTACCGTGTCTTCACGCCGTTCTGGAAAGCGCTCCTGGCGCAATCCGGAACGATCGCCGAGCCGGAACCGGCCCCGGACGGCCTGCCCGAAGTGGACCCGGCCATCGAGAGCGAGGCGATCGATGCACTGAAGCTGCTGCCCGGCATTCCCTGGGACGGGGGCCTCAGGGAAAACTGGACGCCGGGCGAGGCCGGGGCGCAGGAGCGCATCGAGGCTTTCCTCGGCGGCGGCGCGCAGGCCTATGCGCAAAAGCACGACCGGGCCGACTTGCCGGGTTCCTCGCGCATGTCGCCGCACCTTGCCTGGGGCGAGATCTCGCCCCGTCAGATCTGGTGGCGGGTGCAGCAGGCGCGGGCCGGGGCGGGGGGCGAGTCCTATCTGCGCGAGGTCGGCTGGCGCGAATTCTCCTACCACCTGCTGTGGCACTTCCCGGAAACGACGACCCACTCCCTCGATCCGCGCTTCAACGCGTTCGAATGGCGCGACGACAAGGCGGCGCTGCAAGCCTGGCAGCGTGGCCTGACGGGTATCCCCATGGTGGACGCGGGCATGCGCGAGCTGTGGCACACGGGCTGGATGCACAACCGGCTGCGCATGGTCGCGGCCTCGTTCCTGACCAAGAACCTCCTGATCCCCTGGCAGAAGGGCTCGCGCTGGTTCTGGGACACGCTGGTGGACGCCGATCTCGCCAACAACACGCAGGGCTGGCAGTGGACCGCCGGGTGCGGCGCCGATGCCGCCCCGTACTTCCGTATTTTCAATCCGGTGAAGCAGGCCGAGAAGGCCGATCCGGACGGCGATTACGTGCGCCGCTGGATTCCCGAATTGTCCGCCATACCGGACAACTACCTGCAGCAACCCTGGAAGGCGCCGGCCAAGGTGCTGGACGAGGCCGGGGTGAAACTGGGCCGGGATTACCCCGAACCGATCGTCGACCTGCTGGTGACTCGCCGACGGGCGCTGGAACGGTTCGATCACATCAAGAAACCGCCGGCGCGGCACTGAGATGCCCGCCCGCCTGTCCTTTTGACCTAGGAGAAAAACCATGCTGACTCGCCTGATCTATACCTCACGGGTGTCCCCGGGCGTCGACAGCCGTGCCGTGCGTGACATCCTTGCGGTATCGCAACGCAATAACGCCGAACGGGGACTGACCGGGGCCCTGTTGTTCAACTCCACCTATTTCCTGCAGTGGCTGGAGGGCGGGCGCAGTGCCGTCAACGAGCGCTTCCGCATCATCGGTGCGGACAAGCGCCATTACGAGGCGGAAATCCTCGACTATGTCGCCATCAACCGCCGCAGCTTCGGTTCCTGGACCATGGGATACGCGGGTGAAGGGGCCATGAGCCGCGACTTGCTCTTCGAGTTTTCGAAGACGACGGAGTTCAACCCCTACAGCCTCTCCGCCGAGTCGGCGGTCGAGTTGATCCGGCAACTCGCGGAAAAATCCTTGACGCTGGAACCCAACTGAGCAGGCGGCGGTGATGCTGGCCGTGGCATTGGTGCTGGTCGCGGTGGCCGCCGTCTTCGGCGGGCGCTTTCGTCCCGACGAGTGGTACCAGGCGCTCGACAAGCCGGCCTGGAACCCTCCGAACTGGGTTTTCGCGCCGGTCTGGATGGCGCTCTATGCCGCGATGGCGTTTGCCGCCTGGTTCGCCTGGCGCAGCGGGGCGGGCCCCTTGCTTGCCGCCGGCCTGGGCCTGTGGCTGGCCCAACTCGCGGCCAACGCCGCCTGGTCGTGGATCTTCTTCGGCCGCCACCGCCCGGGCTGGGCCCTGCTCGACATCGGCGTGATGATTATCCTGATCCTGGCCACGTTATTGATTTTCTTCCGCCTCAGCCCGTTGGCCGGCTGGCTGATGGTGCCGTACCTCGCCTGGGCCGCCTTCGCCGCCTGCCTCAACGCCGCCCTGTGGCTGCGTAACCGAACAACTCAGGCAACCGGTTAACTTTCAGCCTTCTGAAGAGGCAGGTCGTACCAGTAATAGTCGTCCTGGCGGATCCAGCCTTCGCGTTCGTAAAGGGCTTGCGCCGCCGTGTTGTCCTTGCCGGTTTGCAAGGTCAGGCTGGTGGCGCCGGTCGCGATGCCGTGTTGCCGGGCGGCATCGAGGAGGGCGGCGGCCACACCTTTCCGGCGGGCACTGTCGTCGACGTAGAGGTCGTTGAGGATCCAGCTCCGGCTGGCCCTGACCGATGAGAAGCAGGGGTAGAGCTGGGTAAAGCCGACGGTCTTGCCGTCCAGCCGCGCGACGAAGATTACCGATTCCTCGTTGCGCAGGCGGTCATCGAGAAAGGCACGGGCCGTCTGGGGGGCGTCGGGCTGCTTGTAGAAGACCCGGTAGGCCGCGAACAGCGGAACCAGCGCTTCGAGATCGCTCAGCCCGGCGCGGGATACGATCACGGCTCAGGCGCCGCCGTGGCCGAATGCCCCATGCCCGGCGTAACGGGCGGCATCGCCCAGCCAGCTTTCGATGCGCATGAGCTGGTTGTATTTCTCCACGCGTTCGCCGCGGGCCGGTGCACCGGTCTTGATCTGGCCGGTGCCGAGTGCGACGGCCAGGTCGGCGATGAAGCTGTCCACGGTCTCCCCGGAACGGTGCGAGATCATCGTCCCCCAGCCATTGTCCCGGGCCAGACGGGTAGCCTCGATCGTTTCGCTCAGGGTGCCGATCTGGTTGAGCTTGATCAGCACGGCGTTGGCGGTGTGCTTGTCGATGCCTTCGCGGATGAGTTTCGGGTTGGTGCAGAAGATGTCATCGCCGACGAGCTGGACGCGCTCGCCCAGCGTGGCGGTCAGTTCCTGCCAGCCGTCCCAGTCGGATTCGGCGAGGCCGTCCTCGAGACTGACGATGGGGAAAGCGTCGATCAGCTTGGCGTAGTAGGCGCTCATCGCCGTGGCGTCGAGGATGCGCTTTTCCGTGCGCAGGCGGTAGGTGCCGTCTTCGAGGAATTCGCTCGCCGCCGCGTCGCAGGCGATGGCCACGTCCTGGCCGGGCTTGTAGCCGGCCTGCTCGATGGCCTTGACGATCAGCTCCAGCGGCTGCTCGTTGGAGGCAACGTGCGGGGCGAAGCCGCCCTCGTCGCCGATCGCGGTCGCGAGTTCTTCCGATTTGAGGACGCTCTTGAGCGCGTGGTAAACCTCCGCGCCCCAGCGCAGGGCCTCGGCAAAAGACGCGGCGCCGACCGGCGCGATCATGTATTCCTGGAAATCGGGACCTTCCCAGCTGGCGTGCACGCCGCCGTTGAGGATGTTCATGCAGGGGACGGGCAGGGTCCGTGCCCCGACGCCGCCCAGATAGGTGAACAGGGGCATGTCGGAGGCGTCCGCCGCGGCACGGGCGACGGCCATGGAAACGCCGAGGATGGCATTGGCGCCGAGCCTGGACTTGCCCGGCGTGCCGTCGAGCTCGCACAGCGCAGCATCGATGGCGGGCTGGTTGCGGGCGTCCATGCCGGCCACCGCGGGCCAGATGTCGTTCTCGACGCCGGCGCAGGCATTGAGGACCCCCTTGCCCCCGTAGCGCTTTTTGTCCCCGTCGCGCAGCTCTGCCGCCTCGCGCTCGCCCGTCGAGGCGCCGGAGGGGACGCCGGCACGGCCGCGCGCCGCGCAGGCGAGTTCGCACTCGACTTCGACGGTCGGGTTACCGCGGGAGTCCAGGATTTCGCGGGCTTGGAGGGCGACGATTTCGTATTCTTCGTTCACGACGGGCTGCTCGATGGGAAATACACGCAAATTTTACTAGATGAGCCGGGGGAGCGGAAAGGAAGAGACTCCCGCAGACTTCCGTTCATTTCCAGACGTGGGAGCGGCGGTCCCCGCCGCGATGAATTCGCCACAACGGCCGATAGCAGGTGTGGCAGCGGCTTCAGCCGCGATCCGGTCCGGGTGCCAACGGCCATCGCGACTGAAGTCGCTCCTACAAGAGACGTCTGTACTTGGAGCCTGATTCATCGCGGCGGGGACCGCCGCTCCCACGGACTCGTCATTCCGGCGCAGGCCGGAATCCAATGGGAATAACTTGCGGGCGAAGCCCGCTACTGCATTAAACAGTCAATTCTTTGCGGTCTCTGCGCCTTGGCGAGAGGTTCTTGTAATCGTTGTGCGGGAAGCCTCAGGTATCGAGCTTGGCGGCGGCGTCCTTGTCGGCTATGACGAAGCTTCCGGCCGCGTGCACCCGCGTGGCGGGCAGGGACTCGTCGCCCGACATGAGGCCGGCCAGGGCCGTTTGTTTCTCTTTGCCGGTCACCAGCCAGAAAACGAAGCGGGCGCGGTTGATGACCGGGTAGGTCAGCGTCATGCGCCGGTGCCCCTGGTAGGGCCCGGTCCAGGCGACGCCGCGGTCCGTGACCTCGAGCACCGGATCGCCGGGCACCAGCGAGGCCGTATGACCGTCGGCACCCAGCCCGAGGTGGACGACGTCGAGCTGCGAGCCTTTACCCAGGATTCGGGCCAGTTCCCGGGCGTAGTGCTCGGCGCCCTTGTCGGTGTCCTCCACCGGCATGGGATGAAGCTTGCATTCTTTGGGAAGAATAGCTTCTATATGCATGAAATTCCGGTCTTTACTATTGATCGGGCACTCGCGCTCGTCGACCTGGAAAACGTGCAATCTGGACCAGGGCAGGTCGCGTTGGGCCAGGTTCTCGAGCATGGCCCAGGGGGTGTGGCCGCCGCTGACGGCGATGCAGGCATGGCCGCGGCCGGCGATGGCCATCATGACGTGTTCGGCCAGCAACCGGGCAGCCGACTGCGCGGCGACTTCGGCGTTGGCGGCGATTTCAATCTTCATCTGCGTCCTCCTGGTCCATGAGTGGTGCGTTCCAGCGATCGATCACCCGGTATTCGTGTTCCTGGCCGAGGACGGAGATCATGCCGGTGTCGAGCGCCAGGTGTTGCCCGGCGGCCGCGGCCATCCCCATCCAGCGGGCGGCCAGGATTCTGAGGAAGTGGCCGTGCGAGAAGACGATGATGTCCCCGGCCGGGCTGCCGCCCATCAGGGCCGAGATCGCGGCATCCGCGCGGTCTCCCACGTTGCGGATCGTCTCACCGTGGCGGATAGCCGCCGTCCAGACCAGCCAGCCGGAATTGTGTTCCTCGCGGCGTATATCGTCCGTGCGGGAGCCTTCGTACTCGCCGTAATCCCATTCACGCAGTTCGTCGAGCTGGCGGGCATCCGGGAAACCGGCCAACGCCGCCGTCTCGCGGGCACGCGCCAGCGGCGAGGTCCAGGCGGCGGAGAATTCGATACCGAGCGCGGCGAAGCCGTGCCCGAGGTTTTCGGCCTGTTTGCGGCCGCGTTCGTTGAGCGGCAGGTCGGTGGTGCCGGTATGGCGGCCGCGGGCGCTCCAATCGGTCTCGCCGTGGCGCACCAGCCAGAGCCGGGGGGCTCCGGATTCAGGATTCGGGGTTGAACCAGCCACCGTAGGCCGCGGCCATGGATTGGGCTTCCACCGGGCCCCAGGTGCCCGGCTTGTAGCTGTATACCGGCGATTCCGCGGCCAGCGCTTCGTCCACGATGTGCCAGGCCGCCCGCACCGCATCGCTGCGGGCGAACAGCTCCTGGTCACCCTTGAGGGCATCGCCGATCAGCCGCTGGTAGGGCGGATCGTCGGCCGAGGGGTCGCTGGAGACCTCGAGTTCGGTCTGGTCGCCGGCCATGATCTCGCCCGGCTGCTTGGTGCGGGCGCCGATGGCGATCTCGATCCGCTTGGGCCCCAGATGGAAGCGCACGTGGTTGGGGTGCGAGGAGATGGGTTCCTTGAACACGTCGTGGGGCGGCTTGCGCAAATTCACACAGACGTCCTGGGAGTCCAGGGCCAGCTTCTTGCCCGAGCGGATGAAGATGGGCACGCCGGCCCAGCGCCAGTTGTCGATGAACAGCTGCAGTGCGGCGTAGGTCTCGCACATCGACGTGGGTTTGACGCCCTCGATCTTGCGGTAACCCTGGTACTGCCCGCGCACCATGTTGTCCGGATCCAGCGGGCGCACCGAGCGCAACAGCTTGGCTTTCTCGTCGCGCATGGAATTGGCGTCGCTGGCCACCGGCGGCTCCATCATGAGGATGGAGAGCACCTGCAGGAGATGGTTCTGGACCACGTCGCGGATCGTGCCCACGCTGTCGTAGAAAGCGCCACGATCCTCGACGCCGAAGGACTCGGCCAGGGTGATTTGCACGCTTTCCACGTAGGTCCGGTTCCAGAACGGCTCCAGGAACGTGTTGGCGAAGCGAAAGTAGAGCAGGTTCTGCACCGGCTCCTTGCCGAGGTAATGGTCGATGCGGAAGATGCGCTTCTCGGGGAAGTAGCGCAGCAGGGTCTCGTCGAGCTCCCGGGACGATTCCAGGTCGTGCCCGAACGGTTTTTCCACCACCACGCGCCCGGTCTTGGACAGATTCGCCTTGTGCAGGCTTTCGATGACCTCGCAGAACAGGCCGGGCGGGATCGCCAGGTAGAAGAGAGGGGATTGCGATTCGTCGAGGCGGTCGCTCAATGCACTGAACGTCTTCTCGTCCCGGTAGTCGCCGTCGATGTAGTCCAGGCGGTCGAGAAGACGCTTGAGGAGTTTTTCGTCCTTGTCCTCGCCGCTGCCATGCTCCTTGATGCTCGCCCGGGCCCGCTCGCGCAATTGTTCCAGCGTCCAGCCGGAACGGGCCACGCAGATGATCGGCACGTCGAGCTCGCCCTTGGCCTCGAGGCGGATCAGGGACGGGAATATCTTCTTGTAAGCGAGGTCGCCCGTCGCGCCGAACAGGACGAGCGCATTGCTGGGTTCGAGGACTTCGTCTTTCATACTAGTCTTCCTTCTTTTCGTCGTGGCCCCCGAATTCGCTGCGCATGGCCGAGAGGAGCTTGTCGCCGAAATGGAATTCCCCGCGCGAGGCGAAGCGCTCGAACAACGCCTGGGCAATGATCGGCACCGGGGCACCGGTCTCGACCGCGGCCTGCACCGTCCAGCGGCCCTCGCCCGAGTCCGAGACACGCCCTTCGAAGTGGTGGAGGCCGGGATCGCGGACCAGGGCATCGGCCGTGAGGTCGAGCAGCCAGGACTGGATCACCGTGCCGCGGCGCCAGACTTCGGCGATCTCGGGAATGTCGAGTTCATAGCCGTAGGCCTCGGGATCGGCCAAGGGCGCCGTTTCGGCGTCCTCGTCGCGGCCCTTCTTGCCTGCGGCCGCGTGACGCAGGACGTTGAAGCCCTCGGCGTAGGCAGCCATGATCCCGTACTCGATGCCGTTGTGGACCATCTTCACGAAGTGGCCCGCACCCGACTCCCCGCAGCGCAGGTAGCCATCCGGCGCCGTGCCCTCGCGCTCGCCGCGGCCCGGGGTGACGGGCGCGGAGGATTCACCGGGCGCCAGAGCCTTGAGGATGGGATCGATATGATGGCAAGCATCCTCGTCGCCGCCCACCATCACGCAGTAACCGCGTTCCAAGCCCCAAACGCCGCCCGAGACACCGGCGTCGAGGTAACGGATGCCGTGCGGCTTGAGCCGCTTGGAGCGGCGGATATCGTCCAGCCACTTCGAATTGCCCCCGTCGACCAGGATGTCGTTCTCGGCGAGCAACGGCTCGAGCTTCTCGATGGTCTCGTCCACGAAAGCCACCGGCAGCATCATCCACACCACGCGGGGCGTGGGCAGGGCCTCGACCAGTGCTTCCAGGGAATCGGCGCCGGTGGCGCCTTCCCTGGCAATGGCCTTGACCGCGTCGGCATCGACGTCATAAACGACTGCTTCGTGCCCGGCCTTGAGGATGCGCCGCACCATGTTGCTGCCCATGCGTCCCAGACCGATCATTCCGATTTTCATTCGATTTCTCCTTGCCTGGCCGGCTTGTGTTGACCTAGTAGTTGACCCCCGCGGCCGCGAGAAAATCCGCGAGCTTCACCCGGTATACCCGCCGCTGGTGTTCCTGCAGCGCCTGGTAATCGCCCGCGGCCTGCGCCTCGAACACCCGGCGGAAGCTGTAATCGCGGCCCGGTATATCGACGTCGGGCTTCAGATCGTCGACGATCTGGATGAACACGCCGTCGTTGCGTCCGCCCTTGTGCAATTGCCCGGTGGAATGCAGGTAACGCGGCCCCAGGCCGAGGGTGGTGGCCACGCCGAGCCGGTCACGCAGGGCGATGCGTGCCTTCTGCAGGCTGGCGTAATGTTCCGAGTCGGCCTTCACGTAGGCCTGGATCGCCAGGTAATCGCCGGGCTTGACGACCTTGAGCGCGTCCTGCGCCGGCGTGAGCGGCAACTCGGGTATGCCGTCCTTCAAGACCTGGCCCGCGGCCTTCTTGGCCGCCTCGACATTGGGCTGGTCGAAAGGGTTGATGCCGAGCACCTTGCCGGCGACGGCGATGGCGAATTCCCAGCGGAAGCACTCGGCGCCGATGCTGTAGCGGTCCACATAGGGCAGCCGGATCACCGGATGCCGGATATCCTTCAGTGCGCCGAGGTTCTCCACGGAACCGTGTTCCTGTGACGCCACTTCGCCCAGGTCGGTGTCGTCGCCGATGCAGACGAAGAAACGGTCGTCGCCATAGACGGCCGGCTTGCCGAGCGGCTCGTCCGCGACCGGCAGGATGCCCACGCCGTGCTTGCCGGTGGATTCGGCGATCAGCTGCTCCAGCCAGGCCCCGAAACGGGCGATCTCGGGCGGCATGACCAGCGTGAGCTTGTCGCGGCCGTGCAGCGCCGCGTAGCCGATCGCGGCGCCGAAGCGCACGCCGGGGTTCTCCGCCGTCTTGCCGGTGGCCTTGCAGGCCGCGATCATCTGGCCGGCGCGTTCGAGCAATTCCCGGACGTCGACCCCGAGCAGGGCGGCGGCCACCAGGCCGAAGTGGGAGAGGGCGGAGTAGCGCCCGCCGATATCGGGGTTGTTGTAGAAGACCTGGCGAAAGCCGCGATCCTCGGCGAGCTTGCCGAGATCGGAGCCGCGGTCGGTGATCACGGCATACCGGGCCGGATCGTCCACCCTGGACCAGCACAGGTCCAGGTGGCAGCGCGTTTCCAGGGTACCGCCCGACTTCGACGCGAAGAGATACAGCGTCTTGTCCGCAGGCAGGCCATTCAACACCTCGTCGACCGTGGCCGGGTTGCTGCTGTCGAGCACGGTCATCTCGAGCCCGCCAGCGTCGGCGAAGGCGTGCTGGAGCACTTGCGGGAACAGGCTGGATCCGCCCATTCCGCTCCAGAGCACATGCGTGATGCCGTCCTTGCGCAAACCTTCGACGAAGACATTCAGGCGCGGCACTTCCTCGAGCATTTGCGTGGGCGAATCGAGCCAGCCCAGGCGATTGGAGACCTCGTCGGGGTTCTTCTGCCACAGCGTGTGATCGCGCTCCCAGATGCGGGCGACGGTCCTGTCCTTGTCCAGGTCGGCGATCGTTTGCCCGATGCCCTCCGCCAGCTCGCCGAAATTCTCGCTCCCGCGGCCGCCGGCTTCCTGCAGCTCCGCCAGCTTTTTCTCGATGCGTGCCAGCAGCTTGTGGTACGAGTCGCTGAATTTCTTCTTGCCGTCCTCCTGCAGATCGGCGGCGAGCTTGTCCGTGTCCACGCCGGCCTTGTTGATGGCTTCGATGACTTCGTCGGCATCGCCGCCGTCGGCGTCGAGCAAGCCGTCGACATGACCGTTTTTGGCGAAGGCGAGCAGGGTGTCCTCGGGCAGCGTCGCCACGGTGTCCGGCGCGGCCAGCTCGGTGACGTAGTAGCCCTCGGGCAGGCTGGGGTCCTTCACCCCGGTGCTGGCCCACAGCAGCTTCTGCGGCTTGGCGCCTGCTTCCTCGAGCTTGCGCCAGCGTTCCGAGGTATACAGCCTGCGGTATTCGCGGTAGGTCTGCATGCTGATCGCGATGCCAAGGCGGTTCTTGAGCTTCTCCGGCAGGTCGTCGACGCTGGCCTTGTCCCAGCGCGAGATGAACAGCGATGCCACCGAGGCCACCCGGGGATCCTTGCCGTCCCCGATGCGTCGCTCGATGCCCCGCATGTAGGCTTCCGCCGCCGCGACATAATGCCCGGGCGAGAAGAGCAGGGTGACGTTGACCGGCACGCCCTGGTAGATCAGTTCCTCGATCGCGCCGGCGCCGGCCTTCGTGCCGGGCACCTTTATAAGGACATTCGGACGCCCGGTCCTTTTCGACAGCCGCTGCGCCTGCCTGATCGATTCCCCGGTGTCGTCGGCCAGTTCGGGCGAGAGTTCGAGGGACACGAACCCGTCGCGTCCGTCGGTCGCGTCGAAGACGGGACGGAAGAGGTCGGCGGCGCGGATCAGGTCCTCGATGGCGAGCTCGAAGAAAATCGCCTCGACATCGGGATTGTTTTCATCGCGGTGCCGGACGATGCTTTCATCGTAGTCACTGCCGCCGGCGATGGCGTGCTCGAAGATGGTCGGGTTGGATGTCAGCCCGGTGAGGGCATAGTTTTTTATGTAGCGTTCCAGTTCGCCGCTGTCGAGCATGCCGCGGCGGATATTGTCGAGCCAGATGCTTTCACCCTTGTCGTGAAGCGCCTGAAGTGGATGCATGTCGTGCCTCCGGGAGTGCGTGTGAAGGGCTACGCGCGTGCACGCGCACCCATTACTTCAAGCTTAACGCACCGCCGGTAAAACTTCAGTGAACTTTCATGTCCTGCCGAGTTCCTTCTCCAGGGCCAGTATCTGCTGCGTGGTGGCGAGCACGGTATCCGGGTTGAGGCTCATCGATTCGATGCCGACTTCGACCAGGAAGCGGGCGATCTCGGGATAGTCGGAGGGCGCCTGTCCGCAGAGGCCGGAGTGGATGCCGTTGCGCAGGCAACCTTCCACCGCCATGCGGATCATCTGCTTGACGCCCGGGTCGCGTTCGTCGAAGTCCATGGCGACGATTTCCGAATCGCGGTCGACGCCGAGGGTGAGCTGGGTGAGGTCGTTGGAGCCGATGGAGAAGCCGTCGAAACGCTTGGCGAATTCGTCGATCTGGATCACGTTGTTCGGGATCTCGCACATGGCATAGACCTGGAGGCCGTTGACCCCGCGTTCGAGCCCGAACTTCTTCATCAGCTCGAGCACGGTGTCGGCCTCGGGCACGCGGCGCACGAAGGGGATCATCAGGATGACGTTGGTCAGCCCCATAGTCTCGCGCACGCGTTTCATCGCCGCGCACTCGAGCTCGTAGGCTTCGGCGTAGCGGGGATGGGCGTAGCGGGAGGCGCCCCGGAAGCCGATCATGGGGTTTTCCTCGTGCGGCTCGAAATCCTCGCCGCCGACCAGGGCCGCGTACTCGTTGCTCTTGAAGTCGGACATGCGCACCACGACCGGGCGCGGATAGAAGGCGGCCGCGATCATCCCGACCGATTCCGAGAGGCGCTGGACGAAGAACTCGCGGCCATCCTTGTAACCCGACAGGAGCCCGTCGATGGTCTCGCGGGCCTTGTGATCGGTTACGCGGTCCGGGTGGAGCAGGGCGAGCGGGTGGGCCTTGATGGCTTCGTTGATGATGAACTCGAGGCGCGCGAGGCCCACGCCGTCGCTCGGCAGCAGGGCCGTCTTGAAGGCCAGCGCCGGGTTGCCCAGGTTGACCATGATGCGGGTCTTGGGCCGGGGCAGGGCGGACAGGTCGGTCCGCTCGACCTCGAACTTCAACTCGCCCTCGTAGACGTTGCCGGTATCGCCCTCGGCGCAGGAGACCGTCACGGTCTGGCCCTGCTCGAGCGCGCGGGTGGCCTCGGAGGTGCCCACGATGGCCGGGATGCCCAGCTCGCGGGCCACGATCGCGGCATGGCAGGTGCGGCCGCCGCGGTTGGTGATGATGGCCGCCGCGTCCTTCATCACGGGCTCCCAGTCGGGCGTGGTGGTATCGGTGACCAACACTTCGCCCGGCTTGAATTGGGACAGGGCGGTGAGGTCTTTCGCGACGCGCACCGGGCCGCTGGCGATCTTGCTGCCGACCGCGCGGCCGGTCAGGATGGGCTTGCCGTGCTCCAGCAGGCGGTAACGCTCGAGCATGTTGGCCTGTTGCTGGGAGGCAACGGTCTCGGGCCGGGCCTGGACCATGTAGATCAGGCCGTCGTCGCCGTCCTTGGCCCATTCCATGTCCATGGGCCGCGGCTCGCCGGCGCGCTCGGAATAGTGGCGCTCGATCTTGATGGCGTAGTCGGCGAGGGTCATGACGTCCTCGTCGGTGATCGAGTAGCGATGGCGCTTTTCCTCGGGCGTATCGACGTTCTTCACGCGTTCACCGTCGCCCTTGCCGGCATAAACCATGGTCAGGTGCTTGGAGCCCAGCCGGCGGCGCAGCACGGCCCGGTAACCGTCCTCGAAGGTCGGCTTGTGGACATAGAATTCGTCGGGTTCGATGGTGCCCTGGACGATATTTTCGCCCAGGCCCCAGGCGGCATTGATGAACACCACGTCGCGGAAGCCCGATTCGGTATCGAGCGAGAACATCACGCCGGAGGCGCCGATGTCCGAGCGCACCATTTTCATAACGGTGATCGACAGGGCGACGTCGAAGTGGTCGAACCCCCGCTGGGCGCGGTAGCTGATCGCCCGGTCGGTGAACAGGCTGGCGAAGCACTGGCGGCAGGTGTCGATCAGCTCGTCCTCGTCGCGGACGTTGAGATAGGTTTCCTGCTGGCCGGCGAAGCTTGCCGTGGGCAAGTCCTCGGCCGTGGCCGAGCTGCGCACCGCGAGGCTCAGCTTGTCTCCGTATTCCTTCTTCAACTCGTTGCAGGAGCTGATGATTTCCTGTTTCAGATCCTCGGGGAAATCGGCCTCGTAGACCAGCTTCCGTGCCTCGGCGCCGGCCTTGGTGAGCGTGTCGACATTCCCTTCCCGGACCTTCGACAGTGTCTCGCGCAACGCTTTCTCGATCCCGGCGTGCTTGAGCAGGTAACGGTAGGCACCCGCGGTGACGGCGTAACCGTTGGGTACGCGCACGCCCTGGTCCTTGAGGGCTTGGTACATTTCGCCCAGCGAAGCGCTTTTGCCGCCCACGGAGGCGACGTCATCGACACCGATCTCGCTGAAAAAACGAATGTATTGGTACTTCATAGGTTTCCCTCTGCCTTGTCCAGTCGCCAGCCGGAGATGCATGCCCCGGCACGAATGCCCGCCCCCCTGAGCAGAGGCTGTCTCGATGTCAATATTGACCCTGCAGGCACGCATGGTGCCGGTGTCTTTATTCTATCCGCTCAAGCAAGCGTTTGAAGCAGGCGCGGCCCGGCAAAAGCGGGGACATGACCTGGATCAGTCCACCTCGGGGAGCGGGTCGCGGTCGTGGGCGTCGGCGGCGCCAAGATCGGCCTCGAACAGGGTTTCCAGCTCGGCAGCCGCTTCCCGCGAGGTCTGGATCAGGCGATCCTCGTCCCGGAAGACGGCGAACTGGCGCTTGAGGGTTTCCTCGTCGTGGCGCCCGAAAATCTCCAGCGTACGGCGCGACTCTTTCTCGGAGATGCCAAGCCCGCCGAGTACCTGCGCCGTCAATTCGAAGCTGGAAAGCAGGGTTTCGCGCACGATGTGGCTTATTCCCAGTTCCATGAGCAGGTGGGCGTGATAGCGGTTGCGTGCGCGGGCATAAATCGTCAGCTGCGGGAAGTTGTGGCGCACGATCTCGGCCGTGCGTACCGATGCGGCGACATTGTCGATCGCCAGGACGAAGATCCTGGCATCGGCTGCGCCCGCGGCCCTCAGCAGCTCCGGCTTCGAGGCGTCGCCGTAATAGATCTTGTTCCCGAAACGGCGCACGAAGTCGACCTGTTCGGAGCTGATCTCGAGGGCCGTGAAGGGGATGCGGCGAATCCGCAGGACACGGGCGACGATCTGGCCGAAACGTCCGAAGCCGGCGATGATCACGGGGTTGCCCGGCTCGTCGATTCGGTCGAAGGCGGGAGGATGCGAACGCGCAAGCCAGGGATCGATGAGCCGCGTGTTGACCCGGGTGAGCACCGGCGTAAGCGCCATGGAAAAGGCCACCACCAGGATCAGAAGATCGGAGGTGGTCTGCGACAGCAGCCCCACGCCCGTTGCCAGGGAAAAGAGCACGAAGGCGAATTCACCGCCCTGGGGCAGGGTGAAGGCGAGGGCGCGGGCGGCCGTGGGGGATAGCTTGAACGTCCTGCCGACCAGGAAGAGGATCATTCCCTTGACGGCCAGCAACCCCACCGTCAGGCCGGCCACTTCGAAGGGGTGATGAACGACCAGGCCCAGGTTCGTCGTCATCCCCACGGCGACGAAGAACAGCCCGAGCAGAAGTCCCTTGAAGGGCTCTATGCTGGCTTCCAGCTCGTGGCGGTACTCGGAATCGGCCAGCAGTACGCCGGCGAGGAAAGCACCCAGGGACATGGAAAGTCCCACGGATTCGAGCGCCATCGCGGCCCCGAGCACGACCAGCAGGGCCGCCGCGCTGAACGTTTCCGGGATCCCGAAGGTCGCGACCAGGCGAAAAAAGGGCCTCAGGAGATAGCGGCCGGCCAGGAACAGGCCCACGATGACGGCGACCGGGACCAGGAAAGCGCTCAAGCCCGCATCCCCGGAAGGCTGGTAGATCACCCGCACAGAGCCACCAGGACGGGAATGACAGCCAGATCCTGGAACAGCAAAATGGCAAAGCTCGTTCGCCCTTGCGAGGTGCCCAGTTCCTTGCGTTCCGCGAGCATTTGCAGGACAAAGGCCGTGGAAGACATCGACAGGCCGAATCCGGCTATCAGCGCGGTAACCGGGCGGAGGCCGAATAACAGGCCCAGGAGCGTCAGAACGATCGTCGTCAGGGCCACTTGTAAGGTGCCGGAGCCGAAAATGGGGCGCCTGAGGGCCCACAAGCGGCTCGGCTGCAATTCCAGCCCTATGACGAAGAGCAGGAACACCACGCCCATTTCCGAGAAACGGAGGACCTCGTGCGGGCCGCGGATCAGGCCCAGAGCCCAGGGGCCCACGATCACGCCGGCCACCAGATAGCCCAGGACGGCGCTCAAACCATAACGACGGAACAAGGGAACGGCTATGACGGCCGCAGCGAGGAGAACGAGGACCTGGGTGGCGATGGTGTCCACAGGCGTCCGGTGCGGGAACCAGGGGTTAACTTACTGCAAATGGCGGGAGCCGGCCGGGCGGTGTTTATTCACCCGGTGAGTCGTCCATACC